>Ga0307488_10000936_pt1 | contig 24257 bp, 10 predicted proteins | sample SB02metaG_FD_202248 | JGI IMG/M metagenome (GOLD analysis project Ga0307488, IMG submission 202248) | Sea-ice brine microbial communities from Beaufort Sea near Barrow, Alaska, United States - SB 0.2 | ecosystem: Environmental > Aquatic > Marine > Coastal | place: USA: Alaska | collected... | reverse complement strand
AATGTTTTATAGGATTCCTATACATAATATCGAGTCGACCCTTTCGTATTGGCGATTGGGTCCAAGTAGGCGATTGTTATGGCGAAGTCCATTCAACAGATTGGGCCAAGCTAACACTATTAGAGGTAGATAAAGACAGTTATCAATACACAGGTAAAACATTATATTTACCTAACAGTCAACTTATTACCTCCGTAATAAAGAATCTGAATTTTCTTAAACGTTACGCTATGCATCATTTTACTATTGTCCGTGATGATAGTGTTAACCCTTTTGATTTCATTGACATATTATATGATAAAGCCCATATTTATTGTGCTGATTTTAATGATGTTGCAATTCGCTATAACCAACTCATTGAAAGTCGGTTAGAAATCAACATTGCTGGCCCTGAACCACACATTCAAGTAGCCACATCTGAACTTGGTGACACACAAGTATTTTTTACTATATTTTGTCCAACTGAAATAGCGTTAGAAATAGAGCAAAAATTAACATCAGACTTTATGAGATTATGGTTTGAACATAAGTCTAATGTAAACAAGTTAACAGCTAATTAGTAATGAGTAAAATGACAGCCAAAACTAAGAATAACCAGAAAAAATAGTGTCACTGCCTGATTAAGTGCTAACACTCTACTTATACAATCGCTTAAAGCAGGTTTCACTTCCTGCTGAACACCTATTCTTTAATTTACTGGGTTATATCATTTCGACTATATTCGCCTTAAGCCTGGCAAACCTTATTACGTCCTTGATTTTTGGCTTGATAAAGGCCATCGTCGGCTCTTTTTAACGTAGCACCTACATTTGCTTCACTTAAAGAGAATTGACTGAAGCCACAACTAGCTGTTATTTTAATTTGAGTTTTGTCTAGTGTTAGTGGCAGAATTTCAATGTTATGTCGAACTTTTTCAGCTAATACTTGGGCATTGGCTTCGCTTGTTCTTGGTAGTAACACCACAAACTCTTCACCACCAAATCGAGCAACGGTATCAGACTCTCGAACACTATCTTTAATGATTCTGCTAATATGCTGAAGAGCTTTGTCACCTACGTCATGTCCATGAGTATCATTAATCGATTTAAAATGATCAATATCGAAAGTCAGCAGAGTAAGGGGATCTTGGTAACGTAGTGAGTCTGCCACTGCTTTTTTTGCCAAAATAGCGAAGGCTCGGCGGTTAAATAAACCGGTTAAATGGTCAGAATTCGCGTCTTTCTGCAATCGTTCAGCGAAGCGAGCAATCTTAGACACCATCGGGCGAAAAATGAAAAGTGCTTCAACTAAAATAGTCAAAAGAATAATCACGACAACAATATTTTGTGCGGCGCGAAGCTCATTTACTTTAACTAAACTTTCAACTTCATATTGTTTCACTATGATGTTTAAAGCGTCTAATAAAGACGTTTTAGCTAATCGCCAGAAACGCCTATCCTGAACTCTATCAATATCAATATCTAGTTTGAGTGACTCATTTATCAGAGCCGAAAACTGTTTTATTTTACCATCAACATTGTGTGGTACTCCAAAGTACAAGTTTTGCATACGATCAGATAGGGGAGAGGGTTTGTTATTTTGTAATGACTCAAAATGATTTTTCAGTAAAACTTGGTGATTTTTCTGCATAATAACTAAGCTTTCGGCCGCCTCAGCTTTAAATTCGGGTGCACCGGAGCTCAAATGTTCCAGAGTAAGTAAACTTATGCGTTGAGACAGCATACGTTGTTGGCCACTAATATTGACCACTGTGGCGGTATCGTTTTGCTCCGCGATAATGCGATCAAGCATAAAGTGTACGATTATTGACAAGCCAGCGATGACAGATAAAGATAGAACATAAGTAAGCGTCATGTTGCGCTTGGGGTTTGCTATATTGATCACATTATCTTGGGCTTCGGTTTCTGGATACATAGGGGGCCTTTTATTATTAGGTTTTTATCTTAAACTCAAAAAGTGATGCAGAGTACAGCAGTGATTTTATGTTAAATCACTATTTATAAAGGATAATTTTTAGGATTTTCTGCACTTTAACATTTCATCATATGTATTATCTATTTGATTATATTAAACATAAAACCTTAAGCGCATCATTTCCTTAAGATGTTATCAAAAAGAGCTCTACATTAATTGCGTCGACACTTGCTGCTGAATTACTATCGCGGTTAAGTTACACTCTAATATACAATATAACAACCACAATATAATCAAGTACTACTTAGCACAATTTTACAGCGAAAGTTAGCTCCCCGTTTAGGGAGAGTTGTTTATCTTGATGTTTATGCGTTATTTGTGACAATGACATAACTTGATGAGAATAAAGTTAATAGTATTGACTAGGGAAGGCTTAATTTGAATGATTAAGCCTATATGTGACTTATTAATCTTCTACGCGAACACCCCACACATCATGCTCGTCTGCATGGATAATTTGTACCCAAATTTGATCGCCAGGCTTGGCATCAAAATCATCAGACAAATACACTTTACCATCAATCTCGGGGGCATCCATATAAGAGCGGCCTACAGCACCAAGCTCATTCACTTCATCAATTAAAATCAAATATTCTTGACCAATACGTGCTTGTAATTTGTCGCTACTAATTTTAGCTTGAACTGCCATAAAACGTTGAAGTCTATCTTCCATTACTGCTTCAGAAAGATGATCAGGTAAGGCATTTGCTTTAGCTCCTTCAACGGGCGAATACTTAAAACAACCGACACGGTCTAATTGTGCTTCTTCTAAGAATTCAAGTAACTCTTCAAACTCTTCTTCTGTTTCCCCTGGGAAACCCACAATGAATGTTGAACGTATCACTAATTCAGGGCAGATTCCTCGCCACTTGGCAATGCGCTCTAATACTCGGTCTGAGCTACCAGGACGTTTCATTAGTTTAAGAATACGCTTATTGGCATGCTGAAAAGGAATATCAAGATAAGGCAGAATTTTGCCTTCCGCCATTAATGGGATAATGTGGTCAACGTGGGGGTAAGGGTAAACATAATGCAAGCGCACCCAAACGCCCTGCTTTGCCAGTTCTTCACAAAGCTGCTGCATATGTGTTTTAACTGGCATACCCTCGTAAAAATCAAGCTTGTGTTTAACATCTACGCCATATGCCGAGGTATCTTGCGAGATAACCAATAACTCTTTAACGCCGGCTTTAACCAAACGCTGGGCTTCACCCAAAACATCACCCACCGGGCGTGAATCTAAATCACCACGCATAGACGGAATAATGCAGAAGGTACAACGGTGATTACAACCTTCTGATATTTTTAAATAGGCATAATGTTTTGGGGTAAGCTTAACCCCTTGAGGTGGCACTAAATCTATGAAAGGATTATGCACAGGCTTGGCGACATGTTTATGCACTTGTGTTAATACTTCATCGTAAGCGTGCGGACCAGTAATCCCGAGAACATTTGGATGAAGGTCAATAATTTCATCTTTTCTTGCACCTAAACAACCGGTGACAAGCACTTTACCATTCTCACGCAATGCTTCACCTATAGTGTCTAAAGACTCTTTCACCGCACTATCAATAAAACCACAGGTATTAACAATGACGAGTTCAGCATCGTCGTAACTATTGGTAACATCGTAACCTTCGGTTCGTAACTGGGTAAGAATACGCTCTGAGTCAACAAGGTTTTTTGGACAGCCAAGTGAAATAAATCCCACGCGAGGTGAGACATCCTTTATTTCAACACCTACCTTTTTGATGTTTTCTGATTGCTCTAACGCCTGCTGAGCAATTATTTGACTTGGAGCTTCAAGCGTAGTGGTTTGCTTAGGGTCGAATTGGTTGACTGTCATAAGTGCCTTGATATTTTATGCTGGTATTGCGGTGCTTTAATTGGCGACATTGTACAGGTAAATGCAGCATAATTCATTATCCAAAATATTTATGGCAAACTATATTATTGACCCGTTGCCACTCAGAGAAAATAAAGGCAGAAAACATGACGATTTTAATTTCGCCACATTAAATATACTGCATTAAAAAATATAACTATTGTTTTAAATACCTCTAAACGGGTCAACTAATCAAATAAGCCTCAAATTAGTTTTTTCAATTTAATAGTGCTTACCCTTTCATAGGCATTAGGAATAGTACATTCACTTTATGCTATCTTTTTTATTGGATCAGAAATTCATTCTGATTAGTTTAAGTACATCAAGTTTGCTGTTAATTAATATTGTTCGATATTATATCTAACCGAGTTATAAATACTGCAATTCCGAGTTTTTAATAGATTTTTCGTTATTTTATACTTATAGTAATGATAATTGCATACAATATATATTTATATGTGGTGATAATAAAACGCTCTCAAATAATATAATGATAATACTCGGTTTAGTAGTCACAGCACCTACCGATAATTTAATTTATTGATTAACTAGACTAATATCTACTGTTGGGACGGTTGAACGTTCAAGGCTGTGTTGAAACGCACTATTAGATGATTATTATATTATGTTAATTTTTGTTCATCACTAACATCGCAAGCCTGTATAGGAATTACTTTGAACGATAGTAAACTAAATCTAGCAAGTTTAATGAATAAAGAGACCTTGAGAAATTCGCTCATTGGCATGCTGATGATTTTTATTACATTTTTGTGTGGTTCTGTGACTTATGTTATTCATCAAACTAATGAGACACATCAACAAAACATTATTAACTTAACAGAGAATCTCGACAAGACACGGTTGCACCTTCAAAAACAAATAGAAAATTTAGCTAAAAATGAGTTAATTATCAACAGTACTGTTGATAACAATACTCGTGACAATTACTTACCCCTCTTCTTTCGCTCATTTAACTTTCACAATAGCTCAGAGAGCAGTATAGTTTTCACTGATCACTTAGGTAAAATCATCACAGGTAATAATGTCGCACTCCATCAAGAGTATACTGGCCAATTTAATTGGCAAAAAACCGTATTTTCTGGCGCATCACCTTATGTTGAACATTCAGAAAATGAGCTTTTTATCGCCGTTCCTGTATTATTTTCAGGATTACCTAAAGGCGCTATTATTGCTTACCTTTCAAATTTACAGCCCTTAGTTCCTGCAGTGAATAGTAATTCAACACTCATATATTTAAACAAAAACAACCAAGTACTCTACTCTTCAAATAATCAATTAATTGCCCAGAATAGCTTTTTCATTGAAAAAAACTTTCGATTATGGTCAAAGCACAAACAGCCTTATTTATCGGGTCAGGTAATATCGATTGAACCACCATTATCAGCTTACGGAAACCTTTTATGGTTAATTATCCTTATTAGTTTATTGCTGGTTTTTAATATTTTCACTCTGATATCAAATATTAAAAGCAATGAAAAATATGCATCGAATTCGATGAAAGAACTACAAAAAACACTTACAGACGCAATAGTCCACGATGGCAATATAGACGTTGCTCAAAAAGATAATGAGCCCATTGAGTTTTTTGCCATTAGACAAGAATTAAATATCGTATTAAAAAATTTATTTGATCAGACTATTTCACTGGAAAAATGCACAAGTATAATTAATTCACTTGGTGAAATATTACTGGTCTTAGATGTGCACCAAAATATAATACTCATCAATAATTCTTTCAGTCAATTTTGTAACAATATTGGGCTTTCAGTTCCACAAAACCTGTCACAAATTATTCCAGAAAAACATCTAACAGTTGAAGATAAAAAAAGTAACTTCAATATGGAATATCAACTGAGCTGTCAAAATAATAGTGATAACTTAATTATTTTACAATGGAATACAAGTCATTATAGAGATAAGCAAGGTAAAATATTAGGTATAATCTTAGTTGGTAAAGATATTACATTAGCCAAAAAACTTGAAGTTGAATTGCTGATAAAAACCCAAGCCATTGATGAAGCACAAACTTCAATTATTATTACTGACGCCCAACAAAGGCACTTTCCTGTTATCTATGCCAACAAAGCATTTTGTAAACTCACTGGCTACTCGCTCAATGATATTATTGGCAACAATTGCCGATTTATGCAGGGGCCCAGCACTAATGTAAGTGATATAGCCAAAATAAATAAAGCGATCAGTAATAAAGAAGCGATTACCATCACCCTAACTAATTACCATAAAGACGGTAGTGAATTTCAAAATGAATTAACCATTAATCCTATCTCAAACAAACAGGGTAATATCACCCACTTTATTGGTCTTCAATTAGATGTAACAGAGCGTCAAGCAACCGCCAATTATTTAAAACTTGCCAAACAAAAAGCAGAAGAGTCTACTCAATTGAAATCTGAGTTTTTAGCAACCATGAGTCATGAAATAAGAACACCTATGAATGGTATTATTGGTATGCTTGATATACTCGTGAGAAGTCAACTCACTAATGAACAACTCAGTAATGCTGAAATAGCAAAAGATAGTGCATATGCTTTGCTTACCATAATCAATGACATTTTAGACTTTTCCAAAATAGAATCAGGTAAACTTGAAATTGAAAATATTGCTTTTGATTTAATCTCATTATTTAATTCTGTCTTACAAACACATGCTCAGCAAGTCCACGATAAAGATGTCGAACTTATTATAGATATGACTGATCTTGATGTGTCTTCAGTCATTGGCGATGCAGGGCGAATACGACAAGTTTTAAATAACCTTATAAGTAATGCGACTAAGTTTACTGAGAAAGGTGAAGTCGCCATTACGGTCAAGCTTGTCAAACAATCTAAACATAGAGCTAGACTCCACTGCCAAATATCAGATACAGGCATCGGTATTGCTGAGAATAGGTTAGAACACATTTTTGACTCGTTCACTCAAGCCGATTATTCAACAACACGTTTATATGGAGGGACTGGGCTTGGATTAGCTATCACATCAAAACTCTGTGAGCTAATGAAAGGGTCTGTGAACGTAACGAGCCAGAAAGCCGTAGGCAGCTGTTTTAGTTTTGAAATCCAACTAGAAATTGCGGAAAGTGTTGAGCAAGATATTCCGTTTAAACTTAACAATACCAATATCCTAATATTAGATGAAAATAAACATAGTGCTAACGTACTTAAAAAACAATTACAAAAATGGGGGGCAAATATTGTTACTGAAGTAAACAACGAAAGCCACACCGAATATTTAGAACAAAAAGGCTTAGATCTAGTCTTTACAGACTCCTCATATACCAGTGGCCTCGCCATTGAATTAATTGAAGGTTTACCGTTAAAAACTAAAGAAAAAATAACCTATATTTTAATGACAAAAGCTAACGCCAAGCACAATAAGTCATTTGTGCTTGGCATTAATTTTCAACATTTTTTATCAAAACCTATCACTACAGATATGCTTAAGTTGACACTAGTAGCAATATTAAATACCCCCCCCCTCGCTACTGAAGAGTCCTGTAAAGCTATCTTACCGAAAGAAAGACAACCTAAACAAAAACTACGTATTCTCCTAGTAGAAGACAATCGCATTAACCAGTTGGTTGCTAAAAAAGTATTGTCTGAATTAAGTTGCGATACAACCATAGTGAGTAATGGCGAAGAAGCGATCTCTACATTAAATGAAACGCTGACCCCCTTTACCTTGATTTTTATGGATTGCCAAATGCCGATATTAGATGGCTATCAAGCAACCAAAAAAATTCGTGCAGGTGCTGCGGGAGATATAAATCGCATCATACCAATCATAGCCATGACAGCAAATGCTATGAAGGGTGATAGAGAAAAATGCCTGATACATGGCATGGATGATTATATTAGTAAACCAATAAATATTAATATTTTACAAGAGAAGATTAATATTTGGTCCTATTTGTAGTAAAAACCGCATATTAACTGTGGTTAGTATTTCTGATACTAGCTTTTCTCAGATACGTTAATTTTGGTACCAATAGGCATTTTCTTACCTAACCAAACAGAACAAACAACCAAAACGACAAAGACTAGTGTTACCGCATCAATGACCTCACCAAGAAAAAAAGCAGAGACAAGCAAGGTGATAAAGGGTTGAAATAGTTGCATCTGACTTACTCTGACAATACCACCGAGTGCCAAGCCCTTATACCAAAAGAAAAAGGCAAATAATTGACTAATTAACGCCAAATATAAAAAACTAAAATGAATTTTTAAAGGTATATTTAAAAATGACTCAGGTGCTTTTACAATTGCCGGTATTAAGATAAAGGGTAACGATAAAACTAGAGCCCAACAAATAACTTGCCAGCCACCAAGCTCTCTAGATAACTTACCGCCAATCGCATAACCAACAGCGGCTGAAATAACAGCACCTAACAAAGCTAAATCAGCTATATCTAGACCACTAACACCTTGAAGTAGTGCGTAACAGACGACCAGAGCACTGCCAAGAAAACTGAAAAACCAGAAAGACATACTTGGTTTTTCATTACCTATAAGGACGCCAACAACAGCGGTTGCTAGTGGTAATATCCCCAAAACAACGCCGCCATGAGAAGCGGGGACATATTGCATTGCCCATGAAGAAAGCACAGGAAAACCAACAACAACCCCTAAACTTACTAATAGTAATTTTTTGATTTGTTTGATATTTGGGATTTTTTGCTTGCACCAAACGAGTAGTATGAGTGCAACCATTCCGGCAATAACCGCTCGGCCTAAACCTATAAAAATAGGATTCATATAAGGCAGTACCATTTTAGTTACCGGTAGTGTTAATCCAAAGGCAGTAACACCGACTAAACCTAATAGCATGCCTTTTTTTTCATTGTCCATTAAAGTTTACCCCCTTTATTTTTTAATAGTAAAGTCTTATCAACTCTGTTTTGTAAATAAATTAGCCACTTTATTCAATTATCAATACATTGGAGGTACTTGGACAATGTATTGAAAGTCACTCTCTACAATTTCCTTAGATACTTTTTAACACTGAATATCGCAGTGCCACAACTTTAATTACAACAAACCCACAATAACTTATTTATGCCTTCGGTAATAATTGTCTGTCCTCTGGATTTTATTTTGATTAAACTAACCAAAGTAGAATTAAAAGGATATTTAAATGAAAAAACACCAAGAGTTATTAATTTCAATAAGAAAAGTTATCCGCGCTATAGATCTCCATTCAAAGCACCTAAGTAAGACTTCGGGGTTAACTAGCCCACAATTACTTATTATGCTTGAAATTGATAAAGTGCCTGGCATCAACTCAAGTCAAATCGCGAAAAACATTAATTTAAGTGCAGCTACTGTGACAAATATTCTTGATAGGTTAGAAAGTAAAGACCTTATTTCAAGAATACGTAATACCGAAGATAAACGTAAAGTCGGGCTATATTTAACCGAAAAAGGTCGCTTACTGTTATTTAATGCTCCGCAGCCACTGCAAGAGCATTTTATTGACAATTTTGCTAATTTAGCTCAATGGGAGCAATCTCAATTACTGTCTGCAGTAGAGCGGTTAGCAGAAATGATGAATGCAAATGAAATTGACGCGGCACCTCTATTAGTCCTCAATACCACCATGAGCGCCAGAAACTGACGCTCATATCCTCAAGTGATTAGCGTACTAAATGTAAAAAGTGCATGTGCTTGTGGTATTGATCGATAATGTTATTGATGACGGAAGCTTTAGACCAACCCATAATATCGTAGTCTTGTCCGCCCTCAACCAAGTGAACTTCGGCTCTATAGTAACTTTGTTCATCATCTTCATCTTCATCAATAACAAAGTCTGGTTGGGTATACTTTTGGGCAAAAACCCGATAAACGAACTCTTGCTCTTCGCCATGTACAACAATTAAGCTCAAGCCCCCTTCATGCGAAATATTAACATTAATTTGGTTTTCCTCTAACTCTTTAGCAAAGGACTCAAAGGCAGGGAGAACTGTCTTATTAATGAATTTATTGACATTAACCTTGTTTGGAAAATCAACAATATTTTTTAATCGCATCTGCCAACTATCACTATTATCACTGGTTGAGTGAGGTATAGCTGTTATTAGCTGGCTTTCTTGTTTAAACGCTTCAACCCTTAAGGCTTTAATCAAACCTATTATCGCAAGTAATAACACAATAGCAAAAGGCAAAGCACTAGCAATAGTCATGGTTTGTAGAGCATTGAGACCACCCGCAAGTAATAATATGGCAGCAACCACACCAATACCTACGGCCCAATAAACCCGCTGCCATAACGGAGTCTCATTGCTGCCATTTGAACAAATCATGTCAACTACCATGGCGCCAGAGTCACATGAGGTAACAAAAAATATCACTATCATTAAAACACTAATAAAAGAGAGCATCGTGGTTAGCGGGAAATTTTCAAGAAAGACAAATAAGGCCACTGATGCATCTTGGCTGACCATCTCACCTAAAGAAACGATCCCTTGGTTATGAACTAAATCAATTGCACTGTTACCAAAAATTGTCATCCAAAATAAAGTGAAGACTGTTGGTATCAACATTACGCCTAAAATAAACTCCCTAATAGTACGTCCACGAGAAATCCTAGCAATAAACAAACCAACAAAAGGCGCCCATGCAAGCCACCAACCCCAGTAAAATATAGTCCATCCGCCTATCCAACTCGTCTTTTTATAAGCAAATAAATTAAAGGTGTTGTGCACTATATCGGACAGATAAACACCAATATTTTGTAAGTAAGCCTTTAATAAAAATACAGTTGGACCTAGGACAAAAATCAACGCTAATAAGGCGACGGCTAAAATCATGTTGGATTCTGATAATATCCTAATACCCTTATCTAAACCGGTAGCAACAGAGATAACGGCAAGCGAAGTGATCACAGACATGATAATTATTTGATTAATGGTAGAGACATCAATATCAAACAAATAGCTAAAACCGGCATTAACTTGTGAAGCACCGAGACCAAGTGAAGTAGCAATACCAAAAACAGTACTGACTACAGCAAAAGTATCAACTAAATCCCCTGGCCACTTGTATATTTTATCGCCAATCAATGGATATAAGGCAGAACGTAAGGTCAGCGGTAAATTGTGTCGATAACTAAAGTACGCTAAGACTAGGGCAACGACAGCATATATAGCCCAAGCATGGAGTCCCCAGTGGAAAAAAGTCATTTTCATTGCTTCTTGTACCGCAGCAACAGTGCCAGTTTCCGCCGTAGGTGGAGAGACATAGTGCATCAAAGGCTCTGCTACACCAAAGAACATTAAGCCAATGCCCATACCTGCTGCAAACAACATTGAAAGCCAAGTCACTAATGAATAATCAGGTGTTGAATGATCAGGTCCTAAACGAATACCGCCATAACGGGAGAATCCTAAGAAAATAACAAAGAAGAAAATAAATGCTACTGTCAGCACATAGAACCAACTGCCATTGTCGACAATACTTGCCTGAATGAGAGTAAATAAGGTTTGAGCTTGGTTAGGTAACGCTACTGTGTACAGTAAAAGCGCGATAATAATGGATGAGGCACTGACGAATACCCTTTTATTTAATTGACTCTTTACAGGTAAAGGCAAATGATTCCCCTAAATTTAATTTGTATTGATATTATATCTACTTAAATCATTCTGTAAACAAGTCTATATAGCTCAGATAAATAAAATCAACACACAGGCCATTTCCTCAATATTTCTATTAGCCTATAAATTTTATTAAAGAAAACCAAAATACATGCTAAGCTATGCGAAATGTAAAATATAGTTAGAGCCCTAATAATATCAACTCAAACCATAATCAAAACATGAAGAGGTAATCAATATGAGATTCAATAAGCTGCATTGTGCTGTATTAACAGCTATAGCTGCATCTAGTTCCGTCTATGCTGAAGAAGTAAAAAAGCAGGAAAATGCTAAAATAGAAGTAATTGAAGTTACTGCCACTAAACGTACTGAGTCTATTCAAGATGTTCCTATTACGGTTACGGCATTAACCGGCGATAGCTTAGAAAAGCTTGGTGTTTCAAATTTTGACCAATATGTAGAGTTTTTACCAAACGTTGTTTTTCAGGGCACAGGCCCTGGACAAAATGAAATATATATTCGTGGTGCCGCGACATCGCAAACCAATATCGCTGTTTCATCGGTACAGGCGTTACAACCGTCTGTCGCCTTTTATTTAGATGAGCAACCGGTATCAATGCAAGGGCGTAATTTAGATGTTTACGCAACAGATATTCAACGTGTAGAAGTTTTACCTGGACCACAAGGTACACTTTTCGGTGCTAGCTCTCAATCAGGTACGGTACGTTTAATTACAAACAAGCCAAGCCATAATGGTTTTGCCGCCGGTTTTGATACCAGCACTAGCTCAACAAAAGGTGGTGACTTAAGTAACTCGGTTGAAGCTTATGTCAATATGTCGTTAACGGATTCACTTGCCGTACGTGTTGCAACTTACAATGATTACCAAGGAGGTTGGATAGATAACATACTCAACGTCCCTGGAGAAGGTGGTTACAATGGTAGTGCTGTCGTCATTAGTCGAATTTCTGGTGGTGTATTAACCAACCCTGAAGATGTTCCTGTGACTGCCCCTAAAAATGATGGCTTAGTTGAAGATAACATGAATACCGCAAACTATGCTGGTGCGCGCTTTGGTTTGTCATATTTGATCAACGATGAGTGGGAACTGTTGGTTCAACATACCCAACAGTCACTAGATACCGAAGGCGTTTTTGCTTATGATCCAAACCTTGATGGTGAAACATCAGCAAATCGCTTTACACCAGAAAACAATAATGATGACTTTGGTTTAACTACCTGGACATTAGAAGGCAGACTTGACCAACTTGATGTTGTTTACACCGGTGGTTACTTAGACAGAGACATTAATTCAACGATTGATTACACTGGCTATACCAATGGTGGGTTATATTCTGCTTACTATTCATGTAGCTATGCAGGTACAGTTGAAGCTCAAGAATGTGTTGACCCAACTAAGTTTTATAAAGAAGAAACCAGTACATCACGTACTACCCATGAATTTCGTGTAAACACCTCTGCTGAAAACCGCTTGCGTCTCACCGCTGGTATTTTTTATGACACTCAGGAATTATCAACGGTTGGTCAATTTCAAATAGCGAATACTGAACTACCCTACTTTACTGATATGCAAAGAACACTTGTCGGTACTGATGGTATTAACAGTGATGGTGGCGCTTTTTCATCTGAAATCAGCTTTATCAATGATGTTACCCACACCATAGATCAAGTCGCCGTATTTGGTCAATTAGATTTTGACCTAACCGAAACAGTTACTGCCAGTTTTGGCGCGCGTTGGTATCAAATTGATGACAAATTTAAAGGTTCAACGTCAACGGTTGACGTAAGTGGTCGCTTACAAGCCTTTGGTGATGGTAGTGATGCTGCCTTAACTGAATTTTTTGGCGCTACAGAAGCTGCCGAAATTCAAGCCTCAATTGCCAGTGGTCAGTTAGATACCAGCTTAGTTAATGATGATGGCTCTCTAACTGTAGATGATACAATTATTAAAGCATCAGTTGATTGGAAAGTGTCAGACAATGTCATGTTATTTGCTTCTTACTCCGAAGGTTTTAGACCTCCTGTTACCAACCGAGTTGGTGGTGGCAAGGCTACAAGCCAAGAAGGTGCTTTTGACGGTTTCCGTATTCCGGTCTACTCAACCACTGATAGTTTAGATAACTTTGAACTCGGTTTTAAATCGACCTTATTTGATCAAACATTACGCTTTAATGCTACCGCCTATTATTCAAAAATATCAGATCTGCAAACCTCAAGATTTGACCCAACCAATATCAGTTTTTTAGTGTTTACTGATAACGTCGGTGATGCTGAAATAACAGGAATAGATGGTGACTTCAGTTGGGCTGCTACTGACAATTTAATCATAACAGGTGCCTTCAGCTTTATTGATACTGAACTAACGTCTGTTAATGCTGTACTTGACGGTATTGCCCCATCAGTGGGTAGCAGACTTCCTTATTCAGCTGAATTTTCAGGGAACTTACAAGCGCAATACTTCTACCCAATCAATAGTGATTTAACCGGTTATATTAACGGTTCAATTAGCTATACGGGTGAAAGATTAGCCGGTATGACAATGGATGCTTATGTGGTAGAAGATGCCACTAATTTAATTTACGGCACAGGCTCAGGTTTAAAGATTCAAAAAGAAGCTGATGTTTTTACCGGTGTTAATTACCAAGACAGTAATGGCGAAACCTTTGCGGGTGGACGTTATGTGCAAGAAAGCTACGTTTTAGCTAATTTAAGCTTTGGTGTAACTAATGATGAATGGAAAGCAGAAGTATTTATCGACAACTTAACAGATGAAAGTGCTACCATGTATATTGATACACAGCAGTTTACCCCAAAAGTTGTGTCTAATAGACCACGTACTGTTGGCTTTAGATTTTCATATGACTTTTATTAAGCCATAATAAGATATAAAACCAAATAATGCCGCTTGGTTCTTTTACCAAGCGGCTTTTTATTTATTAAGTGCGAATATTTTATATACGGTAAAAAATCCAAACAGTTAACTAATTCATATGGAGCTAAGTCGTTGGAAAATTTATCCACTGCCTCAATTGATGCACAATTAAAATCGATTCAACAATTAATTCAAACGGCAAAGTTTACTGACGCCATTAATCAAAGTACACAACTTCTCAAAGATACACCCGATAAGCAAAGTAACGTAGAATTATGGTATTTAATCGCTGTTGCTCAACGCTATGCAAAGGACTTTACCAGTGCATTAGCCAGTGTTGACAAATTACTTAAAATTGATGAAACCCATAGTAGAGCACATCAAGAACAAGGCTTTATCAATCTAGCATTACATCAGCCAATAAAGGCTAATCTTTCATTTGAACAAGCGGTAAAACTTAACCCCTCATTAATAGTAAGCTGGCAAGAGCTCATTCAACTTTATCACGAAAAAAATGAAGTTGAAGAGGTTCAAAGAGCTGCCAATCAATTAGCTAAACTAAAAGAGTTACCTCCGGCTTTACTCGCTGTGACAGAGTTAATGCATGAAGGGAAGTTATTAAAAGCAGAGCAAATTTGTCGTCATTTTTTACTCAATAATAAACGCCATATCGATGGCATGTGTTTACTCGCTGAAATAGGTATTGAACTAAAAATTTATGATGACGCTGAATTTTTACTTGCCAGCGCACTTGAGTTAGACCCTAGCCATATCCATGCTCGCTCTCAATATCTCAATTTACTTAATCGTTTAGGTAAATACAAAGCGGCAGAGAAACAAGTTGTAGAACTATTAGTTGAACAACCTAATAATCTTAGTTTTAAAGTAGCTAAAGCCAATGCATTAAACGGTTTAGGTAAAATAGAACAGGCCATTAGCCTGCTTGAACAAGCAATAGCACAAGCGACAACACCAATCACCAACGTAGAAAATGACAGGCAAATTGCCGGTTTTTATCTGCAGCTTGGGCATGCACTTAAAGCTAAAGGCGAGATAACCAAAGCGGTTACTGTCTACCAAAAATCCTATCAATTAAGGCCCAATTATGGTGACGCCTTTTGGAGTTTAGCGAATACCAAAACTTATCATTTTACTGATAATGAAATTGCCCAAATGCAGGCTCAACAAAGTCAGAAAGACTCAGCATTAATTGATAGAATCCAGCTTAATTTTGCTATGGGTAAAGCTTTTGAAGACAGGCAAGAATACAACCAAGCCTTTAAAGCTTATCAACAAGGCAATGAATTACAGCACACACATAGTAGTTTTGACATCAATAAAGTAGAACAACAGATGGCAGAGCAAATGCAGTACTGCACGGCTGAATTATTTGAAAAATTTGGCCATTTAGGACTTAACTCACCAGATCCTATCTTTATTGTTGGCCTACCACGTGCGGGCTCTACCTTACTGGAACAAATACTAGCCTCACATAGTCAAGTTGATGGAACTATGGAGCTGCACAACATTTTGGGTTTAGCTTCACGATTACGAGGCCGAAGCCAAAATAATGTAGAAAACCAATACCCCAAAAATTTAAGTGAAATTAATCCAGAATATTTTGAGCGCTTTGGCCAACAATTTATTGATGATACTCGGGTCTATCGAGAGCAAGCACCATTATTTATTGACAAAATGCCTAACAACTTTCTCCACATAGGGCTCATCCGGTTAATACTGCCAAACGCTAAAATTATTGACGCAAGGCGAGCGCCAATGGCTTGTTGCTTTAGTGGTTTTAAACAATTATTTGCCGAAGGCCAAGACTTTAGCTATAACCTCGAAGATATTGGCCGTTACTACCAAGCTTATCTCAAATTAATGGCACATTGGGATAAAGTATTACCCAACTTTGTATTAACAGTAAACCATGAAGATGTCGTTGATGACTTAGAAAAACAGGTCCGTAGAATGCTTGATTTTTGTGGTTTAGCATTTGAACCCGCTTGTCTTGATTTTCATAAAACCAAGCGTACGATTAAAACACCAAGTTCTGAGCAAGTTCGTCAACCTATTTATAAAAGTGCTACTGAACAATGGCGACATTTTGAACAACATTTAACCCCATTGAAGCAGGTACTCAATATCGACTGATATTCAAATGTAATCAACTGAATATGAATAATAAACCAACAAGACAATAAACCAATTCATCAGTTTATTGTCTTGTTGGTTTATTGGTTTAAATAACGGAAGTTTATAAACTACACTGAAGTATTACCCCAGAATACCATCAGTAAAAGTGACTCGACTATTATCGTCGACAAATTGCTTATCAAAAATAAATCTATATATTATATCTTATATGTTATATGTTATACATCAAGCCCGTTATATGATTATACTATGTTGCAAGGTTAATAACGATCATACCTCTAGGCATTATCACTTAACGACAAGTTATACATCCAACCATTCCAACCTAATTGAGTGTATTAAGTAACCTAATAATGAATAAAGGTAAAAGTTTGATACAACTATTTATTACCCTTATAGCCTTTTGCACCTATTATTTATTAGTACAATTTGGTTCACTATTCATCATTCATTTGGGTTTTGTTAGTCCGATCTGGCCATTATCTGGTGTTATGCTCGGTCTGTACTTTTTATATGGCCGTCCTATAGTAGTTGGCTCATTTTTAGCCTCCCTACTAACACTCCAACAAGATTCCTTATTCTCGGCCCTGCCCAGCTATGTCATATTCGTATTAGCCAGTATTTCAGTTTTACAACTTATCGTCGCTAAACAATTAGTTTCACATTTTTGCACTTTACCTATAAATACACGTAATCCGTCACCCATCATTAAATACTTACTAATTATAGGTCCTTTAACTGTACTTATATCAACTTTATTGTTCGTATTAGCTCTAAAGTTGTCATTCGATATATCATTTGAAGAACTAATTTACATTGCCTTAGTAAAATACATTGGTGACTTACTCAGTATTGTATTTATTGCACCAACATTTTTATTCTTTAAAGAAAATCCTTTTGTTAATAAAACTAAAAATTCGTTAGCAGCCATCTTTGTTAGCGTACTTTCATTTGCACTAATAAGTTTGATTTATGTATTAGCAAGCAACAGTCATTTGGATGAAAAAGATCGTGAATTCACTAATGCAACTCAACCCTTTATTGCAAAATTTAATAATGTTAAAACGACGATTGAAAATAGCCTGACCGGTCTAAATGCATTATTTCAGGCAAGTGATAAAGTCACCAGAGAAGAATTTGATACCTATGCTAATAAGCTTGTTAACGATGTATTTAACCTAAGAGCATTAGCTTGGTTGCCCCTTATCACCCATCAAGAACGAGAAAGATTTGAAGCTGATTTATCAATACAAGGCTTTGCTAACACTAGCATCAAAAAACAAACAGAACAGGGTTTTATCACTGCTCCCAAGGAAAGTTTTTACCTGCCTCTTTATTATATATCCAACCCTGACGTTAATAATTCTAACATAGGCTTAGATATACTCTCGATTCCTGCAGTAAAAGAGAGTGTTATTAAGGCCATCAAAGAAAAAAAACATATTATTACCCCTTTAGTCACTCAAAAAGTCACTCAAATCCAACCGCAAGATAACTATACTGGTGCGATCGTATATTATCCCATTTATAAAAATAGCTCCTCTGGTCAACAAAACATACTGGATGGTTTAGTAAAAGTTATGTTTGAATTAGATTTGCTGCTCTCTAATTTAAACAAAAGCATGAATAACAATATTTTTATGTATAAGCTTAGTTATGGTAATAACAATGTTGTAACCCAACCTAGTTATAACTTAAAAGGTGTTTTTAATCACCAACACCATATAGACTTTTTTGATAAAAAAGGACATTTATCCTTTACCAGCACGCCAGAATTCGAGCTGAATTTTATCGATTGGAAAATTTTAATTATTATGGTAGTCGGCATTATTGTTGGTATTATTTGTGTCTCATTTGTCTTTGTTATTGTCACTTTTAATTCTTCTCTTACAAGAAAAATCAAAGAAAACACCATTATATTAATTAAAAAAAATAAAGAACTCACAAGTGCTAACCAGGCTAAAAACTTATTTTTAGCCAACATTAGCCACGAATATAGAACCCCCTTAAATGCCATTATGGGCTTCAGCGAAATTGCACTTCGAGAAATAAAAGATAAAAAAGCATTGGACTATTTTACTCAAATAGAAGAGTCGTCAAAAATGTTACTCAGTATCGTTAATGACGTTTTAGACACCTCTAAAATACAGGCTGGAGAGATAAAGCTTGAAAATAGACCCTTTTCTCCTTCAACAGAAACTCAAAAAGTGATTGATATGCTAATCGATAAAGCTAGCAAAAAATCGATAACTATTAACAAAAATTTCACGTCAAGTTTTGACTTATGTGTTGAAGGTGATGACAACAGATTTAAACAAATCATAATTAATTTACTTAATAATGCAATTAAATTTACTCACAAGGGAACCATCGACATTAATGGCGATAGTTATGACACTGATGATAAGAGCAGAGCATTAACCCTAGTAATGAAAGACACGGGTATCGGTATTACTAAAAAAGATCAAAAACGCTTATTTACCCCCTTTGTCCAAGCCACTAGCTCGACAACGAGAGTACATGGTGGAACTGGACTAGGATTAGCTATTGTTAAACAGTTATGCCACCTGATGGGAGGAGATGTAACATTAACAAGTCAGCCTAATATAGGTAGCACACTTACCGTAACAATAACATTACCCAAAACAGAAAAACCTATTGAGCTCTTATCATCTGAGCAAAATCCATCCGAGTATTCATATTACAAAAAAAACAAAATTTTAATCGTAGAAGACAATAAAATAAATCAGCTTATTGTGAGTAAACAATTAGATTTTAAAGGACTAATATGTGACTTTGCCAACGATGGTTTGCTGGCATTGGCTTATTTGAAAACTACAACCCCGGATCTGATTTTAATGGATTTACAAATGCCCAATATGGACGGCTTCACCGCATCAAGCTTAATTAGAAAAAATAAGGCACTTAAAAATATCCCTATCGTCATTTTAAGTGCAAGCGTTAGTAAAGAAGATAAAGAAAAAGCGAGTGTGTTGGGCATTCATGACTTCATTAACAAACCATTTCACCAAAAGGATTTACTAACTATATTAGACAAGTATCTGGAACCTCAGCCAGAAAGTTCTGATTCAAGCAGTGCCTAATAAAACAAAAATTCGTGACTAGATTTTTTAAATAGCTACCTTTATGAGTAGCGTTAACAACTAACATTAAGCCAAGCTGTCTCAGGTATTACTCCTGAGGTCGCTTGTTATTAGGGTGCCGCTCAATTAGCTGATTATTTTTAATTGAGCTTCCCCCATTAGTTTGTTCAACCAATTAACCTTTTAAATTTTTAGCGCTTAATTGTCGAGCTTGATGCAATTTTTTATAACTTTCGATGAGTCTTAAGTGTTTGTCCAAGCCTTCTAACTTCATGCTGGTTTTTGTTAAACCAAAGAATCTCACATCACCGTTGATTGAATCAACTACCTTAGCCATAGTCTCCTTACCAAACATCTTGATAAAATTATCAATAAAGTGTTCGAGTGTTAATTCTTCGTCTAAAGTAACCTCAAGTACTGCATGAATCGCTTGATAGAACAAACCTCGCTCTACAGTATTATCGTTATACTGCAAGAATTCACCAACTAACTCTATCGCATTTTCCAGGGCGCCTAGACTAAGATAAATAAGGATTTTCAGCTCAAGAATGGTTAGCTGTCCCCAAACCGTATTTTCATCAAACTCAATACCTATTAAACTGATAATATCGGTGTAATTATCGAGTTGGCTCTCTTCTAGACGTTCCACTAAACGGACTAAAGCATCATCACTTAACTCATGAAGGTTTAAGATATCTTCGCGGTAGTCTAAAGACTTGTTAGTATTATCCCAAATCAGATCTTCAACAGGGTAAACTTCTGAGTAATCCGGTACCAATATACGACAAGCAGTGGCACCTAGTTCATCAAACACGGCAACATAAGCTTCTTTACCTAACGTTTTTAAAATAGAAAATAGACCTTCACACTCTTGCTCATTAGTGCCTGAAAAATCCCATTCACTAAATTGATAATCATGATTAGCGCTAAAGAAGCGCCACGAGATCACGCCTGTTGAGTCAATAAAGTGCTCAACAAAGTTTTCTGGCTCTGATACTGCCATGCGATTAAAAGTTGGTCTAGGCACATCATTTAAACCTGCAAAGCTTCGACCTTGTAATAGCTCGGTTAAACTTCGTTCGAGTGCGACTTCAAAACTTGGATGACCACCGAAAGAGGCAAAAACACCACCTGTTTTTGGGTTCATCAAAGTAACACACATGACAGGAAATTGGCCCCCTAATGAAGCGTCTTTAACCACCACAGGAAAACCTTGCTCCTCGAGGCCTTTAATACCAGCGACAATATTGGGGTATTTTGCTAACACTTGCTGTGGCACATCCGGTAAAACAATTTCTTGCTCAATAATTTGCCTTTTTACCGCACGTTCGAATATCTCTGATAAACATTGTACTTGGGCTTCAGCAAGATTATTGCCAGCACTCATGCCATTACTTAAAAACAAATTCTCAATTAAATTTGAAGGAAAATAGACAGTTTCACCATCGGAATGGCGCTTATAGGGAATAGTGCAAATTCCCCGTTCAACATTACCAGAGTTAGTATCAGTGAGGTTTGAGCCACGTAACTCATCTTCTGGATTGTAAATAGATAAGCAATAGTCATCTAAAATACCTTCAGGTAAGGCATCATCTTCCTCAGGTTTAAACCATTTTTCATTGGGGTAATGCACAAAATCACTGTTAGCAATTTCTTGACCAAAAAACTGATCGTTGTAAAAGAAATTACAGTTTAGTCGTTCAATAAACTCACCTAACGCCGAGCAAAGCGCGCTATCTTTGGTTGCTCCTTTCCCATTAGTAAAGCACATTGGCGATGCGGCATCACGAATATGCAGTGACCAAACATTCGGTACTATGTTACGCCAAGAAGAAATTTCTATTTTCATGCCAAGACCGGCCAAAATTTCTGTCATGTTGGCAATGGTTTTTTCTAGTGGTAAGTCTTTACCTAAGATATAGGTACTCTCATCACCTTCTGTTTGCCTCATGAGCATGGCTTGCGCATCTTCTTCAAGGTTTGCAACCGCCTCAACTCTGAATTCGGGGCCCATTTGTACAACTTTCTTAACGGTACAGCGATCAATTGATCTTAAAATACCTTGCCGGTCTTTATCAGAAATACTTTCGGGAAGTTCGACCTGAATTTGAAATATTTGATTGTAACGGTTATCGGGATCAACAATGTTATTTTGAGATAACCTGATATTTTCAGTAGGAATATCGCGAGAAGAGCAATACACTTTGACAAAATAAGCGGCACACAATGCTGATGATGCTAAAAAATAATCAAAAGGTCCTGGTGCCGAACCGTCGCCTTTGTAACGAATAGGCTGATCAGCAATGACACTGAAATCATCAAACTTAGCTTCAAGCCTGAGGTTGTCGAGAAAGTTAACTTTGATTTCCATTGAATAATTTCCAGAGTTATTTGCTAAATTAACAGCTTGTTAAACCGTTGACACCTTAGGGTTTAACAGCTGCCTAGCGGCTGATTGATTTTAATGAGGGTAATTATCTGTTTTATAGAAGTAATAGTCTTGGGAAAATCAAACAAATGAGTAAAATAAGTGTTATTAATCTATAGGTTGATCTCTTGGCATATTTCAAGTCAAAAAATACACAGACCCAGCCTATATATCGCACTCATCATTATACCCTGATGATGTTGCCTAGTCGATATTTACAAGTCCTGTAAGCATTCTTTTAACTTTTCAAAATTAATGGGTTTAGCTAAATGCAGATTAAAGCCGACTTTCTTTGCTCTTTCTCTGCTTGAATGGTCAATATCAGCCGTTAAGGCAATAATGATTAATTTATCATATAGGGGCATAGAACGTATGATCCTAGTCGCTTCGTAACCGTCAAGTATTGGCATTTGGCAATCCATCAAAATAACATCATAATTTTTTTGCTTGATTTGCTCTAACACCAGCTGTCCATTTTTAACAATATCAGCTTTAATGCCTAATTTTGTTAATACCGCATCAATCAACTTTTGATTGATTGTATTATCTTCAGCAACAAGTACTGATAAATGCTCAACACTTTGTAAACGAGCAACGTTTGTATTATCTATTAAATCGCTACTCGATTGGTGACTTGATATCTCTAATGGGCAAGTAAAAGTAAACCTAGAACCTAAGCCAACCTCACTCGTTAGGGTAATATCACCATCCATTAGTTTACTGAATTCTTTTGATATCGCTAAACCTAAACCTGTCCCGCCATAATTACGTGAAGTAGAGGAGTCTTCTTGAACAAAGGGCAGAAATATTTTGTCAATATTTTCTGGTGCGATGCCAATTCCGGTATCCAATATGGAAATTTGCAAAATGGCTTGCTTAACATCAACCTCAATTAAATTGGCAATCAAGGATATTTTCCCTACGTGAGTAAATTTAACCGCATTACTACACAGATTCATTAAAATTTGTTCAATGCGGATCCGGTCACCTTTACAATACAAACTATCGGGTAAATTATCTTGTATCTCCCACGTAAGGTTCTTATCTTTAGCTGTGCTTTCAAATATTATGTCAATTCGACGGATAGTGTCATGTACATCAAAAGTGTCATACTTTAATTCTAACTTTTGCGACTCTATTTTTGAAATATCAAGGATGTCATTCACAATATTCAGTAATAGCTCAGAGGAGACATAGATACTATTGAGATATAACCTCATTGTCGTTATATCGTCTGACTGCTTAGCAAGCTGAGCAAACCCTATTAGAGCGTTCATTGGTGTACGAATTTCATGACTCATATTCGCCAAAAATTGACTTTTAGCTTGGTTCGCTTGATTGGCTTCAGTCATCGCATTTTTTAGTGATTTAGTTTTCTTTTTGACCTCGTATTCAAGTGTTAACTGGCGATTATTCATTAAAAGCAATAGCATCATGAGAGTCGTAATAATGGAGACTTGTAATAAGAACAAAGTCAAATAACCCTGACTTTTATGCTCTATCACATACTCATTATTGACCAGTAAATTGATTTTCCACACTTGCCCCCCAAGTTGAAAAGATTGGGATACATGCTCTGGATTTTTCTGCAGTGTCAGTTGCTTTGTTCCCGTATTTGATGAAAAACTAAGAGATTGACCTTGTTCAAAAAATTCGTAAAAAAACCACTCCCTTTGCTTTGCGTTAATGGCCAGTTTTAAAATATTATTAGCTAAAAAAACACCGGTAGCAAAGCCTTTAAGCCGTTGAACTTTTTCGCCCAGATTACTCGTGACTTGTTCAAAAACAGGCACAAACAATAAAAAACCTGGCTCGGGTTGTTCAGATTGAACTAACTGAATAATTGGCGTTGCTTTAGGTTGATAATTAGTCAGTGCATCAGATAGGGTCTGTCTGCGAGATACGTTTGAATAAACATTAAAACCTATCGCTTTTTCATTGTTTTTCAAGGGTGAAATGAATTTAACATAAACAATAGGATCCTTTTGTTCAATCGAACCACCCATGATAGATACTGGTTTGGAGTATATTTTTTGCAGTTCGGCTTCATGTGATGCTTTTTGGTCAGGGTAAATTAAAGGGTTCCATGACATTCCTTTTAACGTGACCTTTAACGCCATTACATCATCAACATAATGCTCAAAGTCCTCACGAGTTAAGTTAGGATTATGCTGTATATAACTCGCTAA
>Ga0307488_10000934_pt1 | contig 24271 bp, 45 predicted proteins | sample SB02metaG_FD_202248 | JGI IMG/M metagenome (GOLD analysis project Ga0307488, IMG submission 202248) | Sea-ice brine microbial communities from Beaufort Sea near Barrow, Alaska, United States - SB 0.2 | ecosystem: Environmental > Aquatic > Marine > Coastal | place: USA: Alaska | collected... | reverse complement strand
CTCAATCAGTTAAGGATGCTTGAAGATGCGACAGTCATTTACACTCTCACTCGCGCTCCTGAAAGAAGAGTCTTCTATATTGACGTTGGCAACCTTCCTAAGTCGAAAGCTGAACAGTATCTAAGAGATATGATGGTTCGCCACAAAAACAAGCTTCAATATAATTCTGCCACTGGTGAAATTACAGATGCTCGTAAAATGATGACTATGACTGAAGACTTGTGGTTCCCACGTCGTGGTGGTGAGCGCTCGACTGAAGTTGACGTGTTGGCAGGTGGTAACGCCGCTGGTCTAACTAGCGATGAGAACATGACATACTTCCAAAGAAAGTTGTATAAGTCTCTCAAGGTTCCTCTATCAAGACTTGAGCCAGAAACAATGGCTTCGTTCGGTAGAGTTTCAGAAATTACACGCGATGAATTGAAGTTCGGCAAATTTGTTAGAAGACTAAGATCACGTTTTTCTTCGCTATTCACGCAAATTCTTGAGAAGCAATTGGTATTTAAAGGTATCATGACGCCAGAAGAATTTGCTGAAGTTAAAAATGATATCCGTTATGATTTTGTTCAAGACAACTATTTCACTGAATTGAAAGAAGCAGAAATCACACGCGAAAGACTTACAACTCTACGCGAAGTTGAAGAGCATGTTGGTACTTACTATTCTAGAGAATGGGTACTGCGTAATGTACTGCGTATGTCTGACGAAGAAATGAAAGAAATGAAAGAACAAATCGAACAGGAAGCTAAAGATGCACCACCTGAAGAGGGCGATGGCGAAGAAAATCCGCCAGTTTCGGCCCCTAGTGATGCTGAAGAGCAATAAAAATAAAATACGAACGTTAAAAATAGATAAATATAATAAAAGATCAATGGAGAACAGAGATGAAGTCCTTTAAAGAGATACTAAGCGAGGTTGCAAAACCCAACGATAGAGCTAGTGAAGAACAGGCCTTTATCGACCAACACAGCTATGAAGTCCGTCAACATCCTGTTGCACTAGATCACCAATTTACTGGTGACATTGGTGCTGCTGGCCTTCCAAGAGAAAAAGCTAGTCGCCCAGCAGATCAAACTGGCGATGCCAATTATGACAAGGCTTACGATGCTGGTCTTGATTTTCCTAACGATTACATTGAATCTGCACTTGCAAGACGCATGGGCGTTGATCTTGAAGAAGCTACTGCATCTGCATACAAAGATATGCCAAAAGCACCGGGTAAAATGGTTTCCAACAGAGTACAAGTAAAGGCATTCAAAGATGTAAATGCAATGGGCGCGTTCCTTGGCAAGCAGAATGACAACTCTTGGAAAGATACTGGTGTTGCTGGTTTGAAATCAGGTAAATACAAAATCGATATGGTATCTAAGGGCGGCAAGCCAGCCAAGAACTTCATCAAAATGAACGAAGAAGCTGAACTTGATGAAGTATCACAAGAAACTCTTAAAAGCTACCACGCAAAATCTGCGCTTGATTTAAGAAATAAAAGAGACAAGCTTGCAAAAGGTACTCTTACAACTAAAGATTATAAGCAAGGCCAAAATCGAGCAACTGGTCTTAATAGGGCTGCAAATAAAATGCATGAAGCTGAACAACTTGATGAACTTGGCAACAAATATGTCATGGACAAGAAAGATTTGGCGGCTGTACAGTCCAAGCTTAACACCATGAAGAACCCACCTAAAGTCATTAAAGACAAAGCTGGTTACTTTCACTTGAAGAATGGCAACTCTACTACGGGACCTTTCAACACAATGAAAGATGTTCTCAAGAACTTGGGAGAGTCCAACTAATGAAAACCTTCAAGAATTTATTCGTCAAAGAGTCTATTCAAGCTGACAAAATTGACAGCGCAATCGCCACACAAAAGAAAAGACTTGAGTTTGCTAAACTAATGGCCAAAAAATCTGAGCAAGACAAGAAAGAAAGAATGGCCACAAAAGACGCAAGAGCGTATAAAGGCAAAACAGAGTCTGTTGAACTTGATGAAGCAGCTAAAGATTATTCAGCTATGTTCGATGCACTTAAAAAGGGTGACATGGTTACTATCAAGTACGACTCGTCTATCAAAAAAGGCAGTGAAGGTACTTTCAAAGTAACATTCAAATCTGTTGTTGGCAAGTCAAAAGTTGGCAAGATCACTATGACACGCCAAGGCGACAACGCTGGAAAAATGAAATACTATCTCTACAACAGAAATGGTAATGTTACACTTGCACTTGGTGATATGGGCGCTTCTATGACTAGCTTAGTCAAAGAGTCTGTTGATCTTGCTGAGCGCGATTACAGAAAAGAATACGACAACTACCAAGGTAGACCAGAGCAAATCGCAAATCGTTCTTCAAGAAATAAAGCCCGTAGAATTATGGCTAAAGAGAATGATGTTGATGGTATGGATGTAGGTCACGCAGACAACGATCCACTTAACAACGATCCCAAGAACTTGCGTCTTGAGAACCCAAGTGATAATCGTAGAGAGCCACGTATGCGTAGCGAAGAACTTGTTGTTGAAGCTATGGGTTATGAGTTATACCACAAAGATTTCTCAAGTGCTATGAAGCATGCATATGAATATGCAAAGTCTGGTCTTGGTATTATTGTTGATCCTTCTGAGATTGACGATAAAGTTGCTATGGGTCCTAAGAAGCCTTCTAATGGCAAAACAAACTCTTATCGTTTGCTAGGCAAAGATGGTAAAAAAGCTATCCAAGTACAAGTCTACAACATGGGCAATTCTTATGAGTTGAACATGTACAGAGAATCTTTTGAACTTGATGAAGCTTCTAAAACTTTGGAAGCAATGATGAAAATAGTTGACCAAAAGCAAGCGGCAAAGATTGACGGTGTTATGGTTGACATGTTCACAGCTTCCGCTGTCACACAGATTTACAACAAAGTAAATGACACCAATAAAGCAAAACTAGATAAGATGAAAGCAACTCAACTTGCAAACGTTGCAATGAAACTAATGCAAAAAGAAGACGTTCAACTTGACGAAGCTTTAAATGATCTTGATGAAAGCAGAGCAGCGGCAACAAAAGCTGCATTGTCTAAGCAAGCTGAAGTTTCTAAAAAAGGTAAAGAAAAAGTTACTTTGAAGACAGCGCCTTGGTACAAAAAAGAATCTGTTGAACTTGATGAAGCACCTCGCAGAAAAGGCGCACCAAAGATAAAGCCTGACTTCCTTAAAGTTCAACGTGCAAAAGACGCTGAGCATAATGCAGCTATGGGACGCACAGCTACTGGACGTAAGAAACCAGTTCGCACGATGACTTCCACACAAAAATCTTTGGCTTCTATGCGCAGAGAAGGTGTTAAACTTGAAGATTTCACTATTGCAGATGTGATTGCTGAAGAGGTTTTTAATGAAGCTTTCAAAGCTGGTGGTCTTAAGTTGGATGACGGCAAGCAAGTTTTGGTTAAGAAAGAAGACGCTAAAATGTTGAACGACTTGATGACCCAACTAAGTGGGACGAATTCTAAAAAAATGACTGCTACTGCAATGAGAGACAAAAAAGGGTTTGCTGAAATTCTAGGATTTGCAAAGGAGACATCGCAATGATTTTGAAGTTAAAAGGCGCTGCTGTAAACGTTACCACTGCCAATACTGTTGCTTCTGCAACATTGGTTAGAATACATGCTACTAGCGCTGCTACAATAACAGTTGCTGGTAATGCAGCGGGTACATTTGACATGGCCATAAATACAGTTGAAATCGTAGAGAAAAGCCCAGCAGACACAATTGCTGCCAGCGCATCAGTTTCTTGTACGCCAGTTTCTTACAGATCATAATCGTATAAATAAGTTTTTAAGGGATTAACAAAAATGAGACTAATTACAGAAGTAGTAGAGGATTGCTCAGTAGCAACCGAAATTAACGAAGAAACAGGAACAAAATCCTATTTCGTCGAGGGTATCTTCATGCAAGGTGATATCAAAAACCGTAATGGTCGCATTTATCCTTCGCAAATACTCGAAAGTGAAATGACACGTTACAACAAAGACTTTATTAGTACAAAACGTGCATTAGGAGAACTTGGTCATCCAGAGGGTCCAACCATCAATGGTGATCGTGTTTCTCATTTAATTACAGAAATGAAACGTGACGGATCAAACTTCACTGGTAAAGCTAAAATTCTTGGCACACCTATGGGTCAGATCGTAAAAACTTTCATGGATGAGGGTGTTACAATTGGTGTTTCTACCCGTGGATTAGGTTCAGTCAAACCAACTAAAGAAGGCATCATGGAAGTTCAAAATGACTTTCACCTTGCGACAGTTGATATTGTAACCGATCCTTCAGGCCCGAATTGTTTTGTTAACGGCATCATGGAGAATGCTGAATATTACTTTGATATTGCTTCTGGACACTGGATCGCTCAAGAATCCATCCAACAAGTAATTGAGGAAATTCAAGAAACTGTTGAGCAAGAAGTTAGACGTGTTGTCCGTCGTGTTGACGAATCTACAGCAGCTAAGTTGTTCGAACGCTTTATAAGCTCTCTCAAAAATTGAAAAGTAACAAAATTATAAATAATAGCAATATAAGTATCCAAATAAAGGAGTAGAACATATGTCTAACGACCTAGAAGAAAAGTTCGTATCTGACGATGGGGTTTCATCTGTTGAAGCACCAGCGACAGCAGCGGGTGGAGCAGTTAAGAAAAATAAAGCAGACGTCAAAAAAACAGTTGACGCCAAAGCTGATAAAGTAAAAGCTGCCCCAATGCAAGCAGAAGAAGCCACAGATGATGAGGCCGAAATCGTTGCAGAAGAAGTAATTGAATTTGACGAGTCAATTGCGACTATGTTTGAAGGCATGGATTTGTCTGAAGAATTTACAAGCAAAGTAACTCTCGTTTTTGAGGCGGCTGTTAACGAAGCAGCAACCAAAAGATCAGACACTATGGTAGCTGAAAAAGTTGAAGCCCTTACCTTGCAGATGCAAGAATCGGCAGACGAAACAGTTGCGAATATTGTCGAAAATCTTGATTCGTATCTTGACTACGTAGTAGAAGAGTGGATGACAGAAAACAATTTGGCTATCGAAGCTGGTATTAAAGTGGAAATGGCTGAGTCGTTGATGGACGGTCTAGCAACACTATTCGAAGAGCACAACATCGAAATCAATGAAGATACCATTGACGTAGTTGCTGGCTTGGAAGAAGAAGTTGCAGAACTTAAAGCTGGCGCAAATAAAGCAATCACAGAAAACGTTACTCTTGCAAAAGAGATCGCTTCTTTGAAAGCAAGCGCAGCATTTGAAGAAATGACAGAAGGTCTTACGCTTACCCAAGTTGAGCGCCTGAAGGTTCTTTCTGAAAAACTAGCGTTCGATAATCTTGACGCTTATAAATCTGATCTTACAACACTCAAAGAGTCTTTCTTTGCTAAAAGCAAGCCTTTGGTCGAAGAAGTGAATGATGAAGAAGAAATTATGGTTGAAAGTACTGAGGTAAAAGCACCAGTATCTGAATACTCTAATATCAACGCACTTCTTGAAGGCTTCAACAGGATGCCGTCAAAATAAACTAAAGTTGAAAAACTTAAAAATTATAAATACATTCAGACAATAATACAAACAAGGAGATAGAATCATATGACTCAGTCAAACTATCAGCAGCTAGTCGCAAAATGGGGTCCAATCTTGGAGCACTCGTCTTTCGCAGCTATCACAGACAATCACAAGAAAGCCGTGACTGCGACTATTCTTGAAAACACCGAAAGAGCACTAATGGAATCTGGCGATACGTCAGCTAACATGTCTTCTTTCTTGACAGAAACCGCAGCTAACGATGCTGGTACAGGCGGCTTCGGCTCAGCCTCTGCCGCTGGTGGCCCAACAGCAGGTTACGACCCAGTACTTATTTCTCTAGTACGTCGTGCGATGCCAAACCTAATTGCTTATGACATTGCTGGTGTTCAGCCAATGACTGGCCCAACTGGTTTGATCTTTGCTATGCGTTCACGCGCAACTAGCCAAGCTGGTGCAGAAGCATTCTACAACGAAGCCGATACAGACTTCTCTGGTGCAGGCACACACGCCAACGCACTTGGTCAAGCTGGTGTAACAACTGGTATTGGCATGGGTACAACTGAAGCTGAAGCTCTTGGCGACGGTAACGGTACTAACTTCGCAGAAATGGCTTTCTCAATTGAAAAAGTTACTGTTGCTGCTAAGTCTCGCGCTTTGAAAGCTGAGTACACTACTGAGCTTGCACAAGACCTTAAAGCTGTTCACGGTCTAGACGCCGAAACAGAACTAGCCAACATTCTACAGTCTGAAATCCTAGTGGAAATCAACCGTGAATTGGTTCGTACAATCTATGCAACTGCTGAAGTCGGTGCAGCCTCTACTGCTGTAGCTGGTACTTTCGACCTTGATGTTGACGCAAATGGCCGTTGGTCAGTTGAGAAGTTCAAGGGCCTAATGTTCCAAATCGAGCAAGAAGCTAACGCGATTGCAAAAGGTACACGTCGTGGTAAAGGTAACATGGTTATCTGTTCTTCCGATGTTGCTTCTGCACTTCAAATGGCTGGTGTACTTGATTACACACCTGCTCTTAACAGCAACTCTTTGAACGTTGATGACACAGGCAACACATTTGCTGGTGTTCTTAATGGTCGCTACAAAGTGTATATCGATCCATATGCAGGTGCTAACTACCTTGTAGTTGGTTATAAAGGTTCGTCTTCTTTCGACGCTGGCCTTTTCTACTGCCCATACGTGCCGTTGCAAATGGTTCGTGCGGTTGGTGAGAACAGCTTCCAACCAAAAATTGGATTCAAGACAAGATATGGCATGGTTGCAAACCCATATGCCGCTGGTGCTACTCAAGGAAACGGTGCTCTTACAGCCGACTCCAACAAGTACTACCGTCGCGTTGCGATTGCAAACTTGTTCTAAGAATAAGATATCGGTTAACGATACGAGAAAGGGACCCTTCATTGGGTCCCTTTTTTTATACCTAAATAATATAATTGATGAGAAGGACTGCTTATGACTGTCGAAGAACTCAAAAGAATCAATGAAGTGTTCTATGCAGTAAAGGGGCATCTATTCCCTATTGGATATAGTCTCCATGAAATGCGTGTTGTGTATGACAGCTATTTCAAAAGATTATGGGGTAACCACGAGGCAATGCCCAATGCAAAAGAAGATTTTGAAAAGGCATGGGCTAATCGTACAACTTGGCTTCATGAAATAGAAGATTGAGGTTACGCCAGATAATCAGGTAACTTATGTACTTTCTCTAGAAAATCATTATAAGCAGACGTGACTCTAAGTTTGTTATAGAAGAAATACTTTTCAACTCGTTCCCAAAACGTTTTCTCTTGTAATGGGTAACCGAATGAGAACACTATGCATTCATAGTGAACGTAATTTCTGTTGGTTTGGATGTTCCAAAAGTTAGTCAAGTCGGCATCTGTGTACGGTTTGTTTCTTCTGCGTTGCTGTGGGGCTTCAATGTAATTCTGATCGTCGTAAACGATATGCAGTGTGATGCCACCATCAGACCACCAAGGTACTTCCTTGCAAGGTCTTTCTACAGTATTAATCATGTTGTCATACCAGTACAGATTACAATCAAGCTTGTTCATTTCAGAAACAAAGTCTTTCTTCTGTTGTTTAGTATTGAACACCACCCCAATATATCTATGTTTGGAGTCATCATGTCCTTGGCAACTCGTGAAGGTGAGATAGCCTCTTTTGTGTAAAGCAAGTACTGCATCTCTTACACCGGGTTCTAGGTTACGTTCTATGATGTTAGAATATTGGCTAACAAAGCAGCTAACATAGTTGCCTTCTTCATCTTTGAATGAATAGGTACGTCCATTAACTACATGTTCGTTGCCTTTGACAAACATAGCATGACGATGGCAATCTTCAGCACATCGCAAATCAGGTTCATTTGATTCCTGTTGTTGTTGATACGGGATTACAATCTCATACTGGCTTTTCAAATTACTCTCCATAGCAATGTGCAAAAAATGCACTTTGCGCAATAAAGGGGCTTTACGCCCCCTTATTTATGTGATATTCTGGACGGTTTTACATCCCCAATGCTTCCATGTACATTTCAGTAATAGCATTTTCGCTATCAATGTCATCACGGTTGCGCTTGCGAATTGCAATGATCTTGCGAATAACCTTAACGTCATATCCACGACCTTTGGCTTCTTGCATGACTTCTTTTGTGGCTTCTGCAATTACAGATTTCTCTTCATTAAGAGTTTCAATACGCTCAATAAATTGACGCAGTTCTTCAGCAGTGACGGAATAAACCTCTTGTGGGCCGTCTGTTAGAATGTTTTCAGTTGTACCATTGTTCATAATATAGTTCCTTATTTGGGGTTGTAGTATTTTTCATAGGTCTTCTTGACCTTATCTAGTTCAGGATGAAGATGTATCCATTGACCAGTTGAAGGATCAAATTGTTCTCGAAAGAACTTATCCAAGACTCGATTTCCAGTATTAACAGACTTATCGACTTCCAAACATTTTCGATCAAATTCATGATCTGACATTATCTCTGTGTTTTCCACCTCATATGCATATGCAGCTACTGTTAATTTTATACGAAGGCGCGTCTGTTTTTCAACGACGCTCCCCCATTTTTCTTCCAAGAAAGCTTCTAGTGACATTACGCAGCGTCTGCCAATGCTTTCAACTCATCAACAACAGCAAGGTAATGATCTGGCAAAGGGGCGTTCTCGCATGCAAACGCACTCATGAGATAGCCAAGAGCATAATTGTTGCCCTTTTTGGCTTTGAGAAGTTCTACCAATTCTATCCGCGCATCATAGTTTGCTTTGAAGCTCATAACGATCTCTTTCTTGTTTCTACACTGTCTTAGTAGCAAAGCGACTGGGGAGAGTCAACCCCCCAATCAAAAATTAGAAGTAAACGTGAAGGTTGTCGTAACCACCACCGTTACCGAAATACAGATGAGAACCGTCGATCAGAAAAGTTTGGTTCAGTTCTGTGTCTTCGACAGTAACTTGGATTTCAGTGCCATACTTACACCGTGTATCAGTGATCTTACCGATAAACGACCAACCGTTATATTCGCCACTAATCTGCGAACCTTCGGCTTGATAGAGATTTGAAATAAAAGAGTTCATGTTTTTCACTTTCTTGTTTCTACCTTATCTATATGCCACATGATTCTGTTGGTGTCAATAACAAAGTGACAAAGTTTGAAAGAAATTCTAGCTATAAATTTCAATGCCAACTGTCCAATATGGTGCTTCACACTCAACCCAAGGCATGCTCTTGAAAGTAACTGAATCATCACGAAGAAAGGGGCCAGTCACATATGTATCACGATCAGGGCGACCATCTGGTCCCAAATAACGATTTGCATAATCTTGGGCTTCTTCTTTTGTTTCAAAACGATAATTCTTGTTCGTGTGCATAGCGGGTTCTTTCTTGTTACTACACTATCTTAATAACGAATCAAATGGGGGTTGTCAACCCCCCTCCGCACGAAGCACCTGCTCTTCTCCAATCGCTTGAACAGTGTCATTAATAAAAGTCCAATGTGAGTTGTTTAAAGTTTCCCACAGTTCTTCGTTGAATGCTTCTTCAGCTTCCTCATTTGCCCATTCATCATCCTCATCATTCCAAGATTCTTCAGTAAGAAATTCAGATTCATAAATCACCATTTCACGAATTTCGTCACTGTCGCTGTACGTGCCATCTATATTATCAGAACCTTCGTAGACGTTACATCCAGCAAAGTTAGGGCATTCATCTTCATAGGTAATCGAAGTGATGATGTCTGGGTCAAATTGTTCTAAAATCTCCAGAAGCTTCACTAGTCCATCTTCAGGTGCGCTCCAAGCTGATGTACCATTAAAGCTCTCTCCATCAAACTCCTCAAGATAACACCACTTAGGGCCAATGTTTTCGGTTGTCCATGAAAACTTTTCTGAATCTTCGTAGGTCAAGTCACCTTCGACAAACATATCACTAAACCATGCATGACTGCCTTCTTCATTACGAATACGACCATACATTTCGTTTAGTTTTGCAGTTGCTGCTTCGTTAATCTGGTGAAATGTCACCATAAATTGTACGTGATTAGCCATTATAATTTCCCTTCTTCTCTCAATTTTGCACGAATTTTTGTGGCTGAAATGTCATGAACTTGTTTGCCAAGATCATGTTCTGTGAATGTATATCCTACACCGCGACCATAACTAATGTCAACAATATTCGGAACTTCTATAATAAGGTATTCATGGCCATTGAGGAAACCGTGTGGGGCCAAACCTTTTTCGATATTACCAATCACCTCAATTATACCAAACGGGTTGTCATCTTGTGCTACTGTGCGCCCAGCGCCAGCGTCACCTTGGTAGTCATAAACATCACGGATCATGATAACAACTTGGCCAGTAATGTCGAACGCTCTTTTGAAAAGTTCTGTGTGGCCATCATGCCAAGGTTGCCATCGTCCCAACATCTGGACGCTAGGCTTTTTATAATCAAACATCTTCTATTCTCCCATCTAAACGCATTTTCTCTTTAATAGTACTATAACGTATCACTACTTCGTGCAGAACCTCAGGTGTGTTGGTAAACCACTTAGCTACATGATAGTCGTACTGTGATGGTGGCTGAAAAATCTTGTTGGTATCTTCGAACCTACCCTCACTTATAGTGTCCATCCATACCGTAAAGTCTGCGCCAAATTCTTGACGGGTTTCTTCAGTGGGGCAAACGAAATCACATATAGCTACTCTTCCAGCCTCTCTAACTCCATCTGCAAGCATGCTCATACGAAAGGCTTGTCGCTTGCGTCCCTCATTTGAAAAGTCCCAATCATTGTAACGTTCTCTGACTTGATCTGCATTGATCCACACACCCCCCAACAAGCTTGCTAGAGGCTTTGCAAGCGTACTCTTGCCTGAGCCGGGCAATCCTAAGATAAGTATCTTCATTCGTCCTCTCCGTCGCTCCCAGCTATATCTATATCAAGAACTGTGATGATAATAGCTAGTGTTGTAATTGTTAAATATAATGTACCAAACCCTGTGAGAAAAACCCAACCAGCAGAATATAACATAAACAGTGAAAGCCCTTGAACTGAGTTGTGCAACAACTTCCAATGCGAAGGAATGTGCTCTGCATAAGACAATTCAACTTCCCAATTTGGGCTTAGTACTAAAGTTCCCACTTTGATAAATTGGTATAGTGCGTAAGCTAGTGTGGCGATGTTTAAGTACAAAAACTGCTCGTTCCCTGTGTACTGATACGCCATTGATCCAATAAGGTGTGCCGCGATGAAAGCTAGAGTATTTTGCATTTTAAATTCCACGAATAATAAGTAAAGGGTCTACCCAGATTAGGAGTAGCGCTAACGCTACCCCCATGAATATTGCTTCTGAGATATTAAGACGCATCAGCCATTTCCAAGGCCAAGTCAAGAGCTTTGATTTTCTTGTTGGCGTTAGTACCAAACCAAGCTGATGTCATGCGTGTATCAGCGGAACGACCAAGTTCGTGGTCAGCCATGTAAGTCACGGCATTGTAGGCATTCCACCAAGTCCCCGGACGGAAGTGATCCCCCGGCTGGTTTTCGGTAACTTCCATGGCGCGTTTTGCCGTAGTTGAAAGTGACTGACCTTCGCGGTTCGATTCACCGAAGATTTTACCAAAGAACTTCTCAAGAGTTTCACGGTTGTAGTTGCGTGAACCAAGGTGCTCAGCGGCGGCTTTGAACTGTTCCACTTTGTTGTGAGAAACACCAAGGATTTCTTTGACCCGTGCAGGATCAAAAGCTTGACGGTGGTTAACACGAACAGCAGCTTGAGTGCCTTCATTCAAGGCAACAGTCAGAGTGTTGTTGCATACGACACGTTCCATAACGAACTTGATGTCGATTGCTTTGCCGTACTGGTGAGGGTTGGAGAACAACAAGTAACCCTTTACCTCATCACCATTGAACAGTGAGAAGCCGTCACGCACGTCTGCCATGGCCCAGACGATCTGACCGTCCTTGAGTGACCCAGCAGTGTCCATGGCCATGTCACCAGCGCTCACGAACTCTGTGAAGAAGTCAAATGCTTCACTGTTCTGAACAGGGTTCCAGTTCTTGCCCACTTGGGTCAATACACGCCCATCAGTAGAACGTACTAGTGCCTGTTGACCAGTTGCGTGGTTGTCGCCTTGGAAGCGGAAGAACGTATCAACTTTCTCTACGCCCCAATCCAAGCCAGCAGCTTGCATCATTTCTTGTGGTGACATGTCATCACCAACTGGAACGCCCAGACCGTGCCATGGGAGACCGTTGCTTGCGCGATAAGCCATTTGAGCTTCGCCGTTAATCATTTCTAATTCGTGAGCCATGATATAAACCCTTTCAAGGTTTCAAGTTTGTTTCGATAAGAGTAATATAGATCGATTCGTTTCAGATGTAAAGAACTATTTTCGTTTTAGTTACAAATTAAATCTGTGTAGGTCTTGGACTGGGCAGTTATTGAGTTGAACATGTCTTTTGCGCCCATGTCATTTTCAAAGTAATATTCAGCGGCAAAGTCCATTGAAGAGGAAAAGAACAATTCGTTGACAGCGATACCATACTGATCTACCCAGTGTACGCCATCTTCAATAGTATCTGCACGACGCTTGATTTCGCCCTCTACTTCGCACTCTATTGTGAAAATAAGGCCACCTTCGTCTGCTGCTACATAATGGATCATTTTTTTCTCTTTCAATTGATTCTCTTTACTCTAACTTTATAGCGAAACTATTAAACGCTGTCAACACTCATTTCTTGGTCGATGCGATTAATATTTGCACGTAAGTCTTCGATGACGAACATCAACTCAACAAGAATATCTTCTTCAGACTTATTAAAGTTAACTGAACGACGCACGATTGAGGAAAGCTTCTTTTCAATCACTGAGGCGTCTTGGATGTCATTTACTATAAGCATTGGTATCTCGCTTTCTGATTCTATCTACTCTTATGTTATAGAATCAAAAAAGGGGGCTGTCAACCCCCTTCGCTTAATTAATGGACTGCCTCACTTGGCATGTCGAGTGCGTCAATCATGTCAGTGGCATAATCTCCAAACCCCGCATTACAAATATCTTTGATATCCACATATTTGTTTTTGGTTGTTGAGTCGATCTCTGCAATAAAACAATATTGGAGATGTCGCTTGATGTGCCTGAACATATATGAACGCGCATCATCTTTATTGTCCCAACATACGGCCCTAGTTATGTAAAGAAAATTGTGGGACGAAAATAGCATTCCCATCCCACCCATTTCCTTATCTTCTCTTGTACCCAGAAAAATTCCTTCATCTGGGTCAATGATGATGTAACGCATTAAAGTCCTTTCTTGGCTTTCCACTTGGCCATGATGTCGATGGCCCACTGAGGGTTCTTTTCTTCTAAGATGGCGTGTGGCGTCATGCCTTCAGCGCGTTTGGCGGCATACTCTTCAACCGTCCAGTTTTTCTTCAACTCCTTGACGTAGTTGGCTTTAGTGAAAGGAGCACCACCGTACTTGAAACGTGCGATGAAAAGGTCGATACCTTTGCCAACACGAGTAGGGTGAACATTTGGCTTGTCTTCATAAACTGGACGACCTTCATAATCACCACGAAACATCAAGTAACCACCGTGGTAGTCTAGGTTCTCATTTGTAAAAGCAGTCATGTCATTCTCTCTTTCGTTTGATTCTTAACTTACTCTTACTTTGTAACGAATCTCGAAAGCATTGTCAACAACTTTGTTTTAGAAATGTTTATCTAGCATATCAAGAATGTCTTCGTATTTTGCCATTTCCATGATTTCCATTTCCATGGCTTCGAACACATCAGGATGTTCACCAATACCAGCAGGGTTCGCCAAATAGACTTCGACGTTCATCTTGTGTTTCTCAATGTGGCCAATCGCGTGTGACCTCATTGCGGCTAACATTTTAGTTTTCATTCCTGCTGGGGAATTCTCATCGACATATTTACCAAATGGCATATTATATTCCTTTATAAGTTGTTTAGTTCTTTGTACCTCTTACGAACAGACAAGAAGTGGGGTAGATAATCGTATGTATTTATCTTGAACACTTGAGGCTCTGACCCGTCTACTGTGATTAAGATCACGCCCTGTTTAATAGGTATCCCTGTCCTCTCATAGAAAGCGGCGGCATAGAATGAAGCTTGGATAAAGTATGAAGTGATCCATTCCTCTTTCTTTGGTTTGCGAGATGTTTTGAAATCAACAATAGATAGTTGGCCATCAAACTCTGCAATACAGTCAACCTGTCCAGCAGTCTTTAAACGATCACTATACAAGAACACTTCTTGCATCCAAATATTATTCAGACGCTCATCCATGATCTTTCGTATGTCGGAAAATGAATTGAGGTTGCTTGGCATAGCACCCTTAGCCCAATTTGGCTCATTGTTAAGATAGTCCTCAGCAAGCTTGTGTACTGCCGTGCCTCGCACTGAGGCCTGTCTGGATATCTTGTTGGCTTCCTCTGCCCCAACCTTCTCACGCCATTCAAGGATGCCTTGTTTGCTCAACAGGCTAAGAACAGTTGTGATTGAGGGATATGCGTTACCTTCAGGCGTAAAGTATTTACGACCACTTTCGGTAGTTTTTCTAGTTAAACTAGGCAGGTTGATGTCGTGCTTCACATGATTAAACATAATATATCCTTAGTTGATTCTCCATTGTAACACAGAAAAAACTATTTAGCCACCAATATTTACTTTTCCTGATCCAGATGTGATTATTGCGCCACACCCATACGTGTCACCCTTACGTCCAGCACCTTTACCTTCTATTTTAACTTTGCCACTAAACGCGGTTAATGCTGGTGTGTGGGTAGCACAAACACCACCAATAGCATGAGCAGTAACGGCATCGCCCTGTCGAACGATGCCTTTACCTTCTGCTTTTACTTTGCCACTACATTTGTCAGTAGAGGTAACGATAGGTGCTGCGTCACAGAACGATGAGTCATCTGTATCCACATCACCCACCGCTACGTGTACTGTATTCACAGTCTCTGTTGCATTTCCTCTAGCTGCTTCTGGCATTATGCTGCTTCCAATGTTCTTTCTTTTGCGATAATATATTCCTTAACCAAACCAGAGCGAACGATATCATTAACCGTAAACTTGACTGTCGTGAAGGAATCAATTTTTTTAATCACTCTTAGGAAATCCGAAAGACCAGAAACGTCTGCTCTATTTCTAGATGTTGCTAGATCATTTTGTGCTGTGTCTCCACAGAAGATGATCTTCGAAGACTCACCAACGCGTGTGATGATCGTATCCAATTCGTGGTAAGTCATAGATTGGCATTCATCAACTAAGATAACAGAGTTATCAAAGGTCAATCCACGTACAAAAGAGGATGTCATAAACTTAATCATGCCCTTTTGCTCTAGTATCTTGTATGCATCCTTGCGACCAAATAAGTCGTTTACGATGTCAGAATAAGGCACAGCGTATAGTGCTTCCTTTTGTTCCTTTGTTCCCGGCATAAAACCCTGTTCTCTGGTTTGAACTGCCGATCTAATAATAACAATTTGTTCGAAATCCTTTTTAGTCATAACGTCTTCTAAAGCTAGGTATAGACCACACATCGTTTTTCCTGTGCCTGCCGTACCTATTGCTGCGAGATTTTGTCCTTGTTTGTATGAATCAAATAAATCTGATTGAGAAACTGTTAGAGGTGATATCTTTCGCATGGAAAATTTTTGATTTAAAATTCCAACTAGGTGCTCACTGTCTCTTTCTTGTCTTTGCTTTTCTCTACGGGATAATCTTCGCTGTTTGGCCATGAAACCTCCTTGTAGGATACTACCATGTATTGATACTATCCTTTTTATGATGATGTTGAACGTTACGTAATACATCACGAAAGCCGTCATCAGGCTTCATACGCCCAAGACGGTACGGGTCAACGAACCCCGGAAACTTTACAAAAATTTGTTTGATGTTTGGATTTTCTTTAAGGTAGGGGTCGAGATCGACCCAAGGCATCGATGCCTCAAATTGTTCATTTGTTTCTTTGTTTTGAAAACTATAGTTGGGCATTAAGGCTCCTTAAAAATCAATAAGAAGGTGACCATGATCGAAATTCACAGTCACCCACACACATAGTGTATAATCTGTTACTCTATCTATTTATACAATAGAGTCGTACAGTTCGCGCCAATTTCTAACATTTGTTACTTTAGGATGATAAAAATCTTTACTATGATTTGATGTCAGGAGATATGATACCAATCCCATCTCTGCCCCAAGTACGGCGTTGCTGGGTTTATCTTCAACCCAAATGCAGCCACTATCACGATAAGGTTCCAGTGCGTCATGCTTCTCAGCACCACATGGCAAGCAAATGATTTCCTCAAAAATCTTTTTACCAAAGACTGCTTCAAGGTTTTTCTTGCGAAGTTTACCAGCATAGATATCATCTGAAAGAGAGGTGATGACATGAAAAATATAGCCATGATCCTCATTCAATTTACGAACATACTTAACAGCATCCCTGAATGGAGTTAACCATCCAATAGCCGCAGACTGGTTAAAGTATTCAATCAGTTCTTGTGCTTTCTCAGGTGTGATGCCAAAGGTTTGCCCCATGCAGTAGTTTGGGATATCAGGTTGTGCTGGCTCATATCCATTCGACTTCATCCACTTAAAAAAGCTGTAAGTCCATTCTAGTAGAACGCCATCGCAATCTACCATAATCACTTTATCACTCATAATCATATTAATAATCTTTCTGTGTTAATCTTCTTTTGTTTCAGAAAAGTTTGCCATTTTTTCATCGCGTTTAGTTTTCTTACGATCACGACGTTGCTGCATGCGTTCCTCTTTCATGGAAACCTCATCATCATCGCTACCCCATTCGTCATACTCTTCGCGGAATTTTTTAAATGTCTTGGCCATTGTGTTCTCTTTACTCTTCTTCGATAAGTTGTGGAAATGCTTCCATTAAGGTTTTCTTTGTTAGGCCCTTGATGGACTTTTTAGTTAACATATGGTTTGCCAATAAATCAGCATCATCATTATCAACATCTTCTAACAAACTAATGAACAGTTGCTCACGTTTGATTTGTTTCAGTGTGGGATAACCACCACCTTCGACAAAAATCTTGAGTCTACGTGCTTCTGTGTACAGTAGCGATTTTGCCTCATCTTCATACTCATTATACTTCCAAGGTGGTGGTGTGTTTGGTATAAGAAACACCACCTTATCATCATATGTATACTTTAGCACAGTTCGCAAAGGAATTGAGTCGTTTTCACGTAACCATGCTATCTTTTCTTCTTTCGATTTAATGTCTGTCAACTTATTGACAATCTCCGAAATAGAACGTTTTACGGCCATTTTAAAAATCCTGTATGTCTGAAATTAAGTTTCGTAGTTTCTTGCTAACAAAAAAGTTGAACAAGTGCTCACGTCCAACATCGTTCGATTGATTGAACTCAGAAAGAATCATGTCTTTATATTTCTGAGGTACTTCCCCAAGATCAATCATCATTTTGTTCCGATTGAATCTAGCAAGAGTTTCCTCATCCATATTTTCTTTCGTGCCTTTAAACAGAGCCATTCGTTTTTGGGTCATTGGCTTTTGCCGTTCTCCAACAGCCAAACAATTATCAGGTGATAGAATGTTTGGCACTCCATCCCCAGCATCGCCCTTGATGATATGTTCTTCAAGGAACTGCACGGGGTTCTTGTCACTCAACCAACGCTTGCGAATAGGATCGTACTGATCGATATTTGCATAAGTTTGTAGTTGGATGAAGTCTTTGTCTGCTGACAGTACAAGATACTTCTCGCCACCCACATTAAGCTGTGTGCCTTCTTGGTGGCAAATCGTACCAATGATGTCATCTGCTTCACAATGATCGATGTGAATTACCTTGTATGGAAAGAACTCTCTCATTTCATCACGAATAGTATTCATAATGCTGAATAAGTTATTCCAATCAAGCTCAGATTTGTCACGGGTCTTTTTGCGATTTGCCTTATAGTATGGATATGCTTCACGACGCCATGTATTCTTGCCGTCAGCACAAATTACAATTTCACCATACTCATTAGTGAACTTTTTGCGATTAGCTCGTACTGAATTTAAAAACATGTGACGAATTAGATTTTCATCAATGTCTATGTTAGTGTGGTTACCAATGCTCTGAAACAGCGAAGCAAGGATAACTTGGTTGAAGTCCATTAGAATTGCCATTGTTTTTTTCTCATCATAATAGTTGTAGGACCTATACTAGTCCATATCCTCTTCGGTGTCAAGTATAATATCAATTTCATCTGTATAATCATCCAAATTAATGGATTCATCTGCAAACGTTTGTAATGGGTGCTCAAGGCCTTGTGTCAATAAATGCAGAGATTTGATTGATTCTAAAATCAAGACCATTGCGGGAAAGTACGCAACAGGGTCTTCATCGAAGTCACATCCAGACCGCACCATATCAATGATAACACTTCTCCAAACCATTTCAGAAATTTGATCTGCAAAATCTTCCTTAAATTCTGCAACTTTTTCGTCCACCTCTTCTTTTGATTGAGGTGGACTGTTCTTTTTCGCTTTTGGGAAAGTAATAATTTCCGCCATATTTCTACAAATCTCTCAATATTTTATGCCAATTGTTTTTGTATACTTCGATGGATGAAGAGTGCAAGCTCATCTGTTGCTTATTAGTCATTTGATTAAGGAAGTCTGGGTTGTTATTTTGGATGTCCAAAATTTGTTTTGCATACGAATAAGCGATATTCGCATGTGACATGTTATCCTCGTGATAATCATACATGACAGTTGCATTAGCGGCGGTTTCAGACAAAGCACCAAGATTAGGGTGGATACAAAGTACACCACTTCTAATAGCTTCGATCATAGCAATGCATGACGTTTCTCTCCAAGTATTTGGATACAAGAAAATATGTGCATCATCAAGTGCAGTCATAATCTGAGAGTTAGGAACTGACCCATGATAAGTCATCTTGGGATGTTCATGAATTTTAGTAAACAAATCCACATAAGGTTCGTCGCGCTCTGCCCAACCATAGATTGCAAAAGAAGAATACACGTCCAAGTGAATGTTGTTATGATCTTTTGAAAGTGCATCAAAAACTGGGTATAGCAATTCAAGACCACGATGTGGTGTTGTATGGTAGATAAACCGAATCGTATCAGTAGGCTTATCTTTTGGATTGTATGTCTTTTCGATTGCATTTGGAATTACAGAACACTTAGAATATGGGATACCATAAATCAAAATGTATTGGTCGCGTTGCCACTGAGAAACAAAAACAAGATGATCGAACTTTTTCCAGCCATCATCCAATAGAATTGCGTTTTCTGGGTCTTGGGCGAGATCGTGACAATACAAAACATTCTTTACATCAGAAGGCAACTCACCGCGTGGTCTGCTGAAGTGGATTGCTACATTAGACAAGAGATCGTGGTCTACATTGTTAAGTAGACGTCTACGCATCATTTCTGTACCACCATTCGCGTTCTTGGATTGTTCGCTTTCGATGATTTGGCCTTTATAAATCACGCTCATTATTATTTCTCCGAATCTAATTTGGTAAAGTTTGTTACTGAATCCCAACGAAAAGAACGCCATCCCGCTGCATTAATATCATACACAGGTTGAACGTCAGGGTTTGGGGCTTTTTTAGGTTTAGCTGCTGTGCCTTCATCAGGTTTAGCTGTCGGCAATTCTGGCAAGAGATCAGGGTTCAAAGTACATTGCATTACACGTTCTTCGCCATTTACTTTCGTAAAGGTTACCTCGCATACGCCATCTTTCAGATTGGCAATTACACCGTCTTTGTCTTGTTCAAGCATGTACATCATATATTCCTTGTTGGTGTTATATTTACTACTTAGGTTCAAACATCAGTATCTTCAAGTCTTTATTTAGAACTTTGAAAACTATTTCGCTGGTGTCTTGTAGCGGGTCCAATCGCAAGTGGCATATGAAACGATCTACAAACTGTAGCTCCTTCCCTCTTTCGCCAGCTACTTGCAGACCTTCAAAAAAAGTCTCTATATCATATGGGTTCTCATAGAATATAGACTTAGGATTAGGCTTAGCTTCTTTACTGTGGCTATGCGCTTTCTTTTGTTCTGACATTGCATTCCTTCTCGTGTATTTCTTCTAGCACTTCAAGTAAAGAATCGACACTTGAATTGTTGTGTATGCGATACGTTCTAATATCAAATTTGTGTGGTAAGACATATTCATTTTGGATTGGGGTTGCATGCGAATTTACATACTCTTTTACAACTGAACCGTTAAGATATCGTCTGCTATCGGTAGAAAAGTCACATCCATCACGCGTAAGTTGCACGAGAACAAATTGGCTGGAACCTATTTTATTTATAATTGGGAACAGTTCGTCAACAAACCCACCATCAGAGATAACGTAGTCTACATTCACGTCAACTTCTTCTGCTACTGCTTTGCCAAAATAATCCAAACCAAATTTTGGCTTGATGACATTTTCTGAAACATGAATCATTGCTTCACGTCGAGACATCCCACCAAGAAACGCAGACGGCCTTTCCTTTACGGAACGATCATCGTAGCTTTCCATAAACCATTCTTCGGTAACATCAAAGTATTTGAAAGTTGCCTTGAATAGTTGGTACTTGAATGACAAGTGTTTGAAGCCATATTGCTTAAAGTAATCGGCAGAGCAATCTTTACCAGACGCAGGTGGTCCATTAAATAAAATAATCATACAAAAGTATCCGTTTCAATTTGTTCTTTGAAGGCAGCATCCCACTCACCAGCAACAATGCCAGACAAGATAAATTCACGATCTTCATCTGTGAGATATGGCATGACATCATGAATACTAACAACACCAGCTTCATACAACGCCCAGTCATGTGGGTCTACTGGTATGTCTTTAGTGCGTACTTTACCACTACACGCACTTGTTCTCTTGATAATCATAACTTAAGCCTCCTTGACCTTTAACAACTAGAGTACACTAAACTAGCAGATTTGTCAAGCCCTTGACGTGGCTTCTATGAATTTTTACTTGGATGATGCCATTGTAATAATCGTCGCGCAGTAGCACGTCGTGTTCGAACTGATATTTGGCTTCAAGGTAATTCAGTTCACCCTTTTTCATGCCCAGAGTTAGGATTTCTCTGTGGAAGTTGTCAGCACCTTTTTCCTCAAGCATAAGCTTAACTTCTTCAGACGAACCGTAATAGGTCTTCCAATCGGATTCCTTGATTACGGTTCGCTTTCTTTTTTTACCCTTGAGTGGTGGTAGTTTTTTTACAGACGTCAGTAGTTTCTTCCCAACGTATTTCTTGTCGTTGCTCTTGTCTGTAATTAGGTAGATGAACCCAATGTAGTCTTCAATCATCTCAGATGTAAATTCTTCACCTTTGTAGTACCACATTTTCTAACTCCATACATTATATGAAGTTATTTAGCAAATTCCGTAAACATCTGTTTCCTGCCGTTCTCACCAATATTCGAATCGTAGATGTTTCGCAAAGTGATGGCCATCAATGACGCAAGCATTAAAAGATCATCTCTATTATCACATAATAGAATAGCCTCATCAATTGGCCTGCCAAGCTCTTCCATGCGTTTAGAAACGTTATCAAGGTCCATCAGCATCCTCCACTTCAGCTTCCCAATATCTACAATAAAAATGATCTCCCCAAGAATCAATCTCTGACTGTGGGTAACCTTCGCTAACAAGCCAAGTTTTGGTATCTTCTACATCATCTGGCATGGGTTTAGGAAACCCATATTTCCAACCTGATGGTGGATCACACATAGTTGCTCTCATAATACTATATTTCCTTTTTTAACATCGTCAGTCTCATATGTATCTTTCAGTAGCCATCGCTCATAGCCCACTTTACCTCTAAGACTAATTCTTTTGGTTCGCTTCATTGGCTTACCTTGTGTGATTTTTCCACCGTTTTCCAAATAGTTCTTAACCAAATCTTCATAATCATCGATCATAATATATCTCCTTTAGAAAGGGCCGTCGCCAAAACCACCAGCCGTGTTTTCAATTTCGGTTACTAGTTGGTTGTAACCACCAAGATGTTTTCCATAACGAAAAATTTGTGGTACTGTAGTGTATCCTTCAGTCAATAGCCCATCAAGCTCTAACTTATACTTTTCATGGCTAATATCTTTATATTGGTAATTCAATCCACTACGCTCACATAGCTTCTTTGCTCTCAAACAAAAAGAACAAGTAGGCGTTCCGTATATATCAATCATTTTAATCATTCCCCATCATATAAGCACCTTCTGGAAGGTGCATTGCTGCTGTCAATTCATTAAACTGTTCTGGCGACATCGAAATTAGCGAAAAGCTATTGTCGTCTTGGTCCCACTGCCTGATATAAACAACATCGTCATATACATGAAACTGTACGTCTTCGTGTTCTCCTGTAGAATCTAGAATAGTAATTGCAGTTTCGTCCCAGTCCATTTCGATAGTAAACATTTATGTATCCTTTAAATAAAATTCTTTTAATATGTCCCAAGTATGCTGTACATTTCGGACATGGAAGTTAATTCCGTCTTTATTAGCTTCGCTTAAAGGAAAATCATTGCCGCCCTCAAACATCTTATCTCCAAAGAATATGACGTTATCGGTCTCACCGAAATCTGCCATAATTTGAGATTTGTTCGCTCCAATAGGACCGATATCTAACCCAGTATCTCCACCAATTGTAGCCTCTAGACCAGCAAATGTCAAGTTAAATAAGTCTGCAATTAGACGCCTCTCTCCAACGAAACCTTCGTACTCTATATAGGTCGCACGTTGTTCTTTGGTAGCGTTACGCCCAACAATACTGAAATTTACACACCCCGGCCTTTCTTCTATATGAAGCCCCGTCTGAATGCTGAAATCGGATTGCTCAAGTTTTTCATACAGCCACGTCCTGACGTGTTTGGGTAGGACCCAACTGTTTGACCTTATGTGGGATGAACCAGACCAGACGTCGTTTCCAGAACATTGATATGCAAGCTTACATTCATAGTATATTTCAGGACCAAGTTGCTCCAAAGTCTTGGCTCTATCAGAACCAGTCACGATATACACGTCATTTTTTCTACAAAAGTCTAGAAAAAATTCACCAAAGGAATCGTCACGAAAACAACGACTTTCAGTTAGTGTACCATCAACATCAAATACAAACTTATTCGTCCTCTTCATAGATAAACCCTTTACTATTATCAACTTCTGTTTTTGGTTTGCGTATCCTCATCTTAAGGATCATCCACTTGAACTTTACTTTAAGAATAAACTTTTGCATATTGTTCATAGTAATACCTTGCTATTAGTTCTTGCCCATTTGCATTTGGGTGTGTGTCCCTATCACTTATCATATATTCCTCACCAGTAACGCCATTAATAATATCAGCGAACTGCCACCCATGAAGCCCTTTCATAAACGGATATCCGATGTAGTGATCTTTGTCAAGTTCATATAGTTCTTTTATTCTGCCATACATTATATGCCATTGTATTTCAGTCCAAGTCATTTCTCTTTCAAATGATGGTTGTATCTGGTTGTACTTTGCCAAACGAATACTTCCACAAAGACTTGACATTATGAATTTGATGTTAAAAGCTTTGCACAATTCCTGTATTTGCAACATTTGCTTGAACCAATATGTGACTTGTTGTACGTACAAATTATTACTATCGTCTACTCCAAAATGTTTGTCCACAAGATTATCTCCGAACAAATACTTGTAAAGCGGTATAGCGGGTTTTTGCTGAGGACCCACAAAGGCATTCTTTTCTGGGTGGGCCAAAGCAATCATTGGGTTAAATCGGTATGCGTCATATAAACCAAAACGCTGAATTTCTGTCCATCCAATAACCACCAACTCTATGTTATCACGATCTCTTAGAATATTTTGGATTACTTGTGAAGTTATGTAATCATTACTAACCCCACACAAACCAATATTTTTAACGTCAAGGTCAAGATACTCACCTAATATCTCAGGCCATTTAGGCCAAGAACAATCAAAGTCAGCACCCATTTCTGGCGACCAAAAATCTTTGTCGGTAAAGCTACAACCAGCAGCTAAAATGTACTTAGAAGACTTTGACATTGTATTCCTTTTCAAACTCAAGTGCATGTTGCCATGTATCTACCATTGGTTGTCCTTTGATATTTAGGCTAGTGTTTAGAAGCATTGGGCAACCTGTTCTCTCATACCATTCTTCAAGGATTGGTCTC
>Ga0307488_10000932_pt1 | contig 24274 bp, 16 predicted proteins | sample SB02metaG_FD_202248 | JGI IMG/M metagenome (GOLD analysis project Ga0307488, IMG submission 202248) | Sea-ice brine microbial communities from Beaufort Sea near Barrow, Alaska, United States - SB 0.2 | ecosystem: Environmental > Aquatic > Marine > Coastal | place: USA: Alaska | collected... | reverse complement strand
ATTGATACCGTAAAAAGTCATATTGTGTATATATTAATTTAATATAATATATTTAATAAATTTTTTTATTTAATTAAAAGAACCATTTCTGGTTCAGGAAATTGATTAATATATTTAAAACCAAAATAAATATATATATTATTATCTTTCCAAGATCGATCACTCATATCATCAAGTTCTATTTTTTTAATATTTATTTTTTTAAAATATTTCAAACTATAAGTTAATAATTTAGTTGCATAACCTTTATTTAAAAATAAAGTCTTTGTTTTTAAACAAATTAATGAAGCTTCTTTATTATTAGAATCAATAATATATTGAATATAACTAATCGAACAATCTATATTTTTATATTGTAATTTATTAGTTGAAATATAAAAAATAATATTATATTTACTAATATAAATATATATATTATTATGATAATCTATTTTTATATATAAATTATTAATCATTTAATAATAATGATAATTTAAATTTTATTAATTAATTTTTTGAGATAATTTTGTTAATAATAGAACATATGCCCACATTGCATCTTTAGTTGCAACATCTGCACTACCCCATACATCTTTTAAATAATTTAAACTTACAAATGGAGTACCTGTTAAATCTAAATTAATAAAAAAAGCTTCATCTTTATGTAAAATATTATTAAGATATCTATTGGTAATATATTTAATATAATATTCACTTGGAGATTTTGGACTATTAGTAACTAACATTCTTAATTGTGCTCTCATAGTTTTAAAATCTTTATTATTAGGATAAATATTGATAATTTTTTTAAAAAATTCCATAAGTTTAATATTAAAAACTTCAATGAATTTTTTATTGATACTTTGTTGTTTAATATGTAAATTATCCATTTTATATTATAAATTATAATTTAAATTTTAATTTAATTTATAATTTAAATTATATTAAAAATATAATTATATAATATTTTATATAATAATGGAAAGTATCAAGATTGATTTTGTTAATATTTTTACTATTTTAGAAAAAGATAATGTAGAACAAGATATATATTTATTATTAAAAAAGATTTATCAAAAAATTAATTTAAATCAAGTAGTATTATTAAATTTCAAAAATGATTACGATAAAAAGAAAAATTCTCTACATGAATTAAAAATTTTTAATAAAACAAATTTTAAAGAATCATTTGCTAAAATGGAAAGTATAAAACAAAAAACTATTATTGATTTATTTAATTCAATTGATCAAAAAATTCAAAATTTTTTATTAACTGGTAGTGTAATTATAAAACCAGAACACGAATGTAATGATAAATGTAATCATGATCTTGATACTAATGAAATATTTAAAAGTTCAAAAATGCAAAAATTATTAAAAAATAAAAAGGTAAGGCAAACTTTAGAGAATCAATTAAGAAAAACTACTGGTATGAAAAAAGCATCTTTGGAAGAAATCTTATCATCAAATTTACCGAAACAACATAAAGCAATGATCGATGGTATATTAAATAACAAAACTATTAAAAAATTACAAGAAACATTTTTAAATCAAGATAATTTAATGAAAATAAAAGATATTTTTATGAAATTAGTTGAAAAAGATGAAGTTAAAACTGAATTGGATAAATTTAGATGTATAGTAAATGAAGATAATTTTTTAGAATGTTTAACTGATATCTATAGTAAATTTCAAGAAACTGGAGATTTAAAATCATTGGAAAAAATCATGACAGACAATACAACTTTAAAAGTTATAGTCGAAAAATTTGAAAAATGTTTAAAAGATGATATTATTAATATTGAAACAGTAAAAACATTATTAGAAACATTAGTTAAAGATTTTTTAGTAGAAATTAAAAAATTAGATTTAATTAAAGAATCTGATATTTCAGATTTAAGAAAAATCACGAGTCAATTTTCTATGATTAAAGATATGTTTGGTACAGCAGAACCAATTGATCAAAAAACTAAAGATGAAAAAAAAGATAAAAGACGAAATGATGCTAAAAAACAATATAGACGTAAATTAAGAAAAAAATATAAATCTGGGAAAAAAAATTAATAACTTAATTCAATATCTGAATCCGAATATTCATCATCATTACATATTTTAAATAATTCTAATTGATTAGAATTATTAGAAATCCCAACGATATTATATTCAAATGAAATATTTGGTGTATATAATATATTTAAAAAATTATTTTTATTTTTGAAAATAAAAAATTTATTTTTCAAAGTTCTAATCCATTCTTGTAAAATTTTAATATACATTTTTATTTTTTAAAAATAATAAATTTTAATTAAAATTTATATAATTTATATAAATAATAATAAATTAATTATAAAATGACTATGAGAATAAATTCAACTAGATTTCAACGAGAAAAACCAATTTATAATAAAAACAATGATAACTACTATAATAAGAATAAGAATAAGAATAATAATTATAACTATAATAATGATAAAAAAAAATATTATAAAATTTTTATTTTAACAAAAGATGATTATTATTTAATTATTGAGAAACGTAAATTATATAAATCTTTATTTTTTAAAAATATTTTTGATTTAGATAAAACTTCTGGTAATATTAATAATCCTTTATTTTTAAAATCAATAGAAAGTAAATATTTAAAATGTATTACTGAATATTTAAATTATTATTATAACAAAATAGATTATTTTGAAAAACATAGTGAGATAATATATAATGATATTGATAAATATTTTAATAGCTTCGATAAAGTTTTTTTTAATAAATTTAAAAATTATAATATTACAGAGTTAGAAGAATTTAATCATCTAATTTCATATTATTATATTGACTCATTAAATAAAAAGTTAGAATTATGTTTATTTTTTTTAAAAAATAAAGATCTAATTTCCGATTAATAATAAATTAATATAATTTAAATCTATGATTAAATTATATTAATATGAATTATTATAACATAATAATCGCAATAGTTGTATGTTTTTTATTATATAAAATCTATAAAAATACGATAATTGAAGAATATGCAAATGATTTCAATCATTATTCTTTTATGAATGATTATGCAACAAAAATTCGCGAAGAAGGATTGAAAAAGATTTTTAAATTTTATGGTATGGATTCGGAAGGAAATGTTTTAGAATCAAAAGAAGATTTCGATATAGAAAGAAAAACTATATTAGTAAAAGAAGAACCTATTAATGATATAAAAGAATTTGTTTTAGAAGAAGATTCAAAATCAATAAATGTAAATGAAAAAAATCTTTTTGCTAAATATTTAGAAGTAGAAGAATATAATTCTGGATCAGGAGATTTAACTAATGTGAATCAAGCATTTGATATATTAGATGAACAAAATAATCAAGAACAATTAAATTTTTTATATAGTCGAGGTGGTAATGTTTATAAAAAAAAAGAATAAAATCAAGTCCATTATACATATTATTTTTTAAAAAATTAAATATTTATTTTATTTTTTAAATTTATTCGGATAATAAATCAATTAATTGATTTTTCTTTAATTTAGTATATCCTTTAAAATTTCTTGTTTTACATATTTTTTTTAATTCAGTAACTTTCATTTTTGTGTAATTAATAACTTTTTTAATTTCTTCAATATTTTCTGACATTGGACTCATACTTAAATTTGTAGGTAATGGTGCTTCAATAATAACTTCTTCAATTGGACTTATACTTAAACTTAAATTTGTAGGCAATGGTGCTTCAATAATAACTTCTTCAATTGGACTTATACTTAAATTTGTAGGTAATGATGATTGAATTGGTGTTTCATATATTTCTTCATCATTATCTGATAATAAATCTAAATCATCATAAGTTTCATTCATTTTTTTCATTTTTTTCTGTTTATTATCTTCAAATAATTGTTCATCTATAATAGTAGATGTTCTACAAATATCTGTCATATTTAATTCTTCAGTTACTGGATGCTTCATTTCATACATAACTCTAAGAGTATCGATGAAAACTAATGCATTATTTAATGCATTATTTAATTTTTGATTTTCTTGTTTAAGAAATTCAACATCTGATTCTAAAATGATAATTCTATCAGTTGGAGAAGACATAATTTAATTTAAAATTAAGATTGAATAAATTATTAAATAGTTTAGTTATTAAAGTGTTTAATGATAATAGTTATTATAGATAATAATAAAATCAATTTTAAATATATTTTTTTTAAGTCCATAACAATTATTTATTTTTTAAAAACATAAATTTTAATATAATTTATGTTCTTGATAACGACTATTAATTAAATTTTCATTGTCGATTTTTAATTTCAAAATATTATTTTTATTTCTCATCCATATTTTAAAAATACTAATTCCATTTGATTTTGGAACTAATGAAACACCACAAACTTCATCAAAATTTTCAATATTTACTATTTTTTCACATAACATTTCAACTAAAACATGAATAAATGTTTGTTCAACTTTTCTACCAGGAATAATATATGAATATGAATAACCATTCATATTATTTTTATCTTCATATACTGGTTTAATATCGCCTCTCATAACATAAAAATTAAATTTTTGCAAATCAGTGAAATTATTAAAGAATGTCCAAAAATCAGTAATTTTTCTAATAACAAAAACCTTTTTATAAGAATCTAAAGTCCAATCCTTTTCTGATATATTATGAATATAAATAGTCCAATGAGTATTTAATTTATCATTTTCTAAATTATTATATTGTGGGTGTTTTGGCTGGAAATGTTTTTTTTTATTTCTTTGATTATTGTTCATTTGATTGTGATTATTTCTTTGATTATTGTTCATTTGATTGTGATTATTTCTTTGATTATTGTTCATTTGATTGTGATTATTTCTTTGATTATTGTTATCAAAGCGATTATTATTTCTTTGATTGTTATCAAAACGATTATTATTTCTTTGATCATCAGTCATATTGAAACGATTATTCATTATAATACGAATATACTTTATATATATAATTGAAAAATATTAGAAAATTGTATAATTTAATTGATACTTATAAATAAAATGAGGATCAATTTTAAAAATTATTGTATATTAATAAAATCAATTGTATTAAATCCAATTAAAAGAATTTTTTCATATGTTAAAAAAATATTAAAAATTTTATTTAAAGTAACTTCTGAAATTTGGATAATTTTAATGATGTTTTTCTTATTAACATTTAATTTAAAAATATAACTAATGAAAAATAATAAACCACTACAAATAGATTTAGGATTACTATTTTTTAAAATATTCATTTTAAGGGATCTAATATAAATAAGATGTAAAATTTTTATAATGTCATCTTTGAAATTGAACTGTTTTCCATAATATTCAAGTAAATCATAAATAATAATATTATTATTATTAATAGAAATATTTTTAGTTCTTTCAATTAAAGAAAATTTTTTCAAACCTCTAGTTAAATCAGATTTAGAAATATTAAAATTTGTTAATATTTTTTCTTCTTTAAAAGGTTTATTATTATTTTTTGAAGAAATATATAAACATGCAACTATCAAAGCATTTCTATTTTTACCTCTAGTTAGAAAAATATTAGTATTATCATCATTTTTTTCACTTAACATTTTATAATATAATTTTGCATCATTTATAATTTTAGTATTAATTTGAGTTTTTTTCAAAATAATATCAATTTTCTTAAAGACTTCATAATCACTTCTTTCATCTGTAGAAATCTGATTCCATTTTTGTAATCTCCGAATAGATTTGAATTTACTATTACCCGAACCAATAGTAGTACCCATAGAAGATTTAGGTAATAAATTATTAATAGGAATACCTCCACATCTAGAAGGATCAACTGATTTAGTATCAGATGCACCATAAAATCTCCATTCTGCAGATTCGTCTCTAATAGTATCATCTATAGAACCACATGTATTACAAATTTTATTATATGTATTATAATCGTAGATGATAGTATTTATTGAATTACAATTAATACATTTTTTTAAGTCCACATCATCGTTATTTTTTAAAAAAATATTCGAAAAATAACTATCTAATTGGTCGAATTGATTAAGATAACTATTCATAATAATATAAATAATATATAATAAATAATCATTTTTATTTTTTAAAATCATATAAAACTTTATTGAAATTATCCATATCATAAGAATTAGTGATAAAATTAATAAAAAAATTCTGGTTTTTTTTCTCATCAATACTAACATTAAATTCATATTGATTATTATTTTTAGTAAGAATAATTTTTTTCATAATAAGAATTTTATTATAATTTTGTTTAAAATAGAAATCATCAATTGATATTTTTTTTTCATTATAAAGTGTTAATTTAGATTTTTTATCATATCTGATATATTTAAATTTTTTAATATAATATGCATTCATAATACCATTTTCAAAAATTTCTAAAATAGTATCATTTTCAAAATAATATTTTGCATCAACTATTTTGATATCATCCCATTCTTGTTTTAAAAATCCTTTCATATGTATTTTAAAATCATCTTCTGATACATATTCACGATATTTATATTGATTTGAAGAGTTATGATAATTTGATTGTAAATGTTTAATATCATTAATAATATTAGACATTATAATAAAACGTAAAAAGATTTTATAATAAAGTATATAAAGAATTTATAATAAAGTGAACTTATAATACTAATAATTATCAATTTTAATTAAATTATATTAATAATTTAATTATTGTATATCACTATCATTAGACAAATATAATGCATTTGAAAAAATTAATTCTGGTTCGCATTTATATGAAATAATATCATCGAATTGTTCAATCATAAACCAATCAATTGCTTGTTGAATTTTATATTTCGACGCATTTTGTATTAATTTTATAGCTGCTTTTTTACGAATAAAATAACCGAATGTACCCCCACCCCTATTTCTTGGATTATCAGAAAACTGAATAAGTTTGTCTGAAATCTTAATATCACGATAGTTTTTATAATCAGTAAATCCAAGAAAAACCAACCCCCATTTAGAATCCTTACATAAATCATCAAGTAAATTATTTATTTTAATATTAAAATCATTACATAATGTAATATCATCTTCTAAAATAAGAATAAAATCATCTTCTTTACTTAAAGTATCATTACTTAATTTATTCCATAAATTAAAATGTGATAATGCACATCCTAATACACCACCTTTATATCCATGATTCCCAAATGAATTTTTTTGTTTAATTGGGTATTTTTTTAAATCAAATAATTCAATCTGTTTAGAAAAATCATGTGATTTTCCATCTATTGCATTAATTATAGTTATATTTGGGAATTCATCTGCATATAAAAAATTAAATTTTTGAAGTCTATCTTTTCTCCGTTCTAAATTAATCATTAGACTAATAAATTTTTTTTTATTATGTAAATAAGAATAAATTAAATCATTCTTAAAACCTACAAAATCACATATTATAGGAAAAACACCATATGATTTTAAATCATTATATATATTGACAGAATTAATATTAATTGAATTATCATAATGATTTAATAAAGTATCATATGATGAATTATTTAATATCAACGCAACAGATGATATAATTTTTTTCATAGATATAATATATTTATCATAACGATAAGATTCTTTAGTATTATCAATATTATAAGATAAATGACAAATATTGAAATCATCAGGTATATTAATATAATTATTACGAATCATTTTTTGAATGATTTTCATGTCAAAAAACAAATCATTTTTAAAATCAAAAATGATAATATTTGTATATTTATTATATTTAGCATCTTTTATACATTCATTTTGATTATATAAAAAATCATCGTTTTCTGTAAAAAATAATCTGAAAGGACATCTATCTAATTTATCAAATTTATCCAAAATTTTTTCTTCATTTTCTTCATTTTCTATGATATTTTTACTATTATATTTTATACAATAAATATGATCAATATTTATATTAAATATTTTATTAAAAATTATATAATTACCAGGATTAACATCTATAAATCTATGTTTTGTTTCTTTTTCAGTTATAGAATTTAAATATTTAAAATTCGGAAATATTTTTTTAAATTCATCTTTCATTTTCGGAAATTCTAAATCAATAATTATTATTTTATTAATATCAATATTATATTTATTGATTAAAATATTTTGAAAAAGATTTTCTATTTTATAAGAAAAAAAATTCATATTAGTAATAAGATTAGTAATTTTATCATATAAATGATAATCTAAATAAAATAAATTATATTTAGTTATTTTATTATAATCTAAAATTTCATGAGCAAAAATTATCTTCATTTAATTTATCATAATATAATAAATTTTATTATATTTTATTAATATATAATAAAATGTTTATAAAAAACACTATTAAATATTTGAAAAAAAATGTAGGTATAACAGAGATCATAACATCATTAGTTATAGTTGCTACAATATTATTATTATTAAAAAAAGTCGTTGTTGAAAATATGTCTAATGATAGTGATATAAAATCACTTGTTATTTTTAAACCATATACTAAAAGTGATCCAAATATGAATTTTAGATATGTAGAACTAATTGATATTGATAATAATGTTATTCCATTGACTTATGTAAAATCATCAAGTGAAGTTATAGCAGGAGATGTATGGAATGCAGAAAAATCTACTAAAAAACATAATGATGGCGGTGGTATGCATTCAGCATTTAAAATACGAAAAAAATCACATAAATATTATGATCCTGTTAATAAAAAACTTAATCGTTTATCAGGACATTATGTAGTATATACTTTTACAAGTGATAAATCATTAAAAGAGTTTGTTTTTGCCAATAGAACATCTTTTAATGATCGTTCAAAAGGTATGAAAACTAGAATTTTTAATAATATTCCTTCTGATCCTAGATCTAATACAGATATGTTATGGGAAGTAACTTTAACAGAATCGAAAGATATTCAAAAATATCCAATTAATATGGTAGAAGAAGAAATAGTAGAAGTAGAAGAAGAAATAGTAGAAGTAGAAGAAGAAATAGTAGAAGAAGAAGAAGAAATAGTAGAAGAAGAAGAAGAAATAGTAGAAGAAGAAATAGTAGAAGAAGAAGAAATAGTAGAAGAAGAAGAAGAAGAAATAGTAGAAGAAGAAGAAATAGTAGTAGAAGAAGAAGAAGAAATAGTAGAAGAAGAAGAAATAGTAGAAGAAGAAGAAATAGTAGAAGAAGAAGAAATAGTAGAAGAAGGAAGTTCGATATTAGTACCCATTTTATGGCTGTCTGTGATTTTATTAGTAACAGCAACAGTAGTAGTAGTAGTAATAAAAAAAAGAAGAAAAATAATTAGATAATTAATGAATATCAATATTTGATATTCTACTAAGTAAATCATTTAAAAAAACATCATCTATATCAGTATTTAAATCTTTTAAAAAACAATGATAACAAATTTGTTCTTTAATAAAAATCTCAATTATTTCATTAAAATAAAATAATTTTTTATCAGAATTAATCAAATAATTATAAATTTTTATAATATTTAAAGTTTTACTAGTTAAAACCTCTTTATCAAGATGTAAACCAATCCATTTAAAATGATATTCATCATTATATTTATGTTTAATAACAATTGGGATAATTTCTAAATCGAAAATTTCTAAATTATATTCTTTTAATAAATTCATACGTATATGAGAATTAATATCTTTATTAAAAATATCAATGAAATTTTTATTAAAAATTTTTTCATAAAACTGTAATGGATAATTAAAAATTAAATTATTAAAAAAAAAACTTTCATAATCTTCAATTGATTTTTTATAATCAATAATGATTTTCAAAATATTAAATTCTTTATTTTCTAAATTTCTTTGACAAAAAATATCAGTTAATGTTGATAGAATATAATCCATATATTATTTAATAAATAATAATAATTAAATAATTTTAAAATTTTTTAATTATAATAAAATAATATATTAAATTTAAGCAGAACACATAGTACACTCATCTTTATTTTTAATAGAACAAAATAATTTAGCTTTTTCAATATTTTGTTTTTGGATATCTTCATCATTTTGGTTTTTGTCTAATTCTTCTTTATTAATAGAAAATTTAATAGAATCTGCTGCAGATTGCGTTCTTAAATAATACATACCAGTTTTCAATCCTTTTTTCCATCCATAAAAATGCATACTAGTTAATTTAGAATGATTAACATTATTCATGTGAATATTCAAAGATTGTGATTGATCAATATAAATCCCTCTATCTGCAGACATATCAATAATATTTTTTTGTTTAATTTCCCAAACAGTTTTATATAAATTTTTCAAATTATCTGGGATTGAATCAATACCATTCAAACTACCATTATTTTGAATAATTTGATTTTTCAAATTATTATTCCAAATACCTAATTCCATACAATCTTTTAATAAATGTTTATTGATACAAATGAATTCGCCAGCTAAAGTCCGTCTAATATAAACATTAGTAGTATAAGGTTCAAAACATTCATTATTACCTAAAATTTGAGAGGTAGATGCCGTAGGCATAGGAGCTAATAATAAACTATTTCTTAATCCATTTTTTTTTATTTTTTCTTTAATATCATTCCAATCATACATATCCAAAGGTTCTTTATTCCATAAATCAAATTGTAATAAACCTTTTGATGCAGGAGAATTTTCAAAAGAAGAGTAAGAACCTTTTTCTATAGCTAATTTATTTGATTCAACTAAAGCATTATAATAGATAGTTGCGAATATTTGTTTATTTAAAAGTTTAGCTTCGTCTGATTCGAAAGGCATTTTTAGCATTAAAAAAACATCAGCTAAACCTTGAACACCAATACCGATAGGTCTATGTTTAATATTTGAATTTTTATTTTGTGGAATAGGATAATAATTAATATCGATTATTTGATCTAAATTCCTAGTAATCAATCTAGTAATATCACCTAATAAAACGAAATCAAAGGTATTATCATCTTTAACGAATTTAGGTAAACCAATACTTGCGAGATTACAAACTGCTGATTCATCTTTCGAAGTGAATTCAATAATTTCAGTACAAAGATTTGAAGATTGGATAGTACCAAGATTTTGTTGATTGGATTTTTTATTACATGCATCTTTATATAACATATAAGGAGTACCTGTTTCAATCTGACTATCTAAAATAGCATTCCATAATTTTCTAGCTTTAATTTTTTCAAGATATTTTCCTTTTTCTTCATAAGAAGTATATAATGCATTAAATTCATCACCATATACTAAATGTAAACCTTTACATTGATTTGGACACATTAAACACCAATCACCATCATCAAAAACACGTTGCATAAATAAATCTGGAATCCATAAACCTAAGAATAAATCTCTACAACGGTCTTCTTCGTTACCATGATTTTTTCTTAAATCTAAGAAACTAAAAATATCACCATGCCAAGGTTCTAAGTACATAGCAAAAGAACCTTTTCTTTTCCCACCACCATTATGTATTAAACCAGAATGTGTTAAATAATTATGATTATTTTCAATTTCTAAATCATATACTAAACCATCATAATTAAAAGACGATATATTTTTTATTCTACTATATAATACCTGATTATGTTCGAAAAATTTAAAAAAATCACCTTCTTCAATATTATAAATATCACATATTATTTTTTTCTTTGGTATTCGGAGAACATATGTTTTTTTACGAGTTGTAATATGTTCATTTTTTCTTATTTCATGAGTTTGACCAATTCGATCTCTTACATAACCAGAAGTTAATATACCACATCTTAATAACATATATCGAACTGATTCGATAACTTGTTTCGATGTTAATTCCAATGATATTTCTTTTGAATAACAACCATCAGTTAATAAAACACCTTTGATAATATTAATAATTTTATCTTTTGGTAAATGCAACATATTTCCCATAATAATTTTCTCGTCTTGATCATCATATAACATATCTCTTGTATATGGAAATTCATTTGTTGACGTCCATACTAATTTAATGATTTTATCATTAAATGATTCTGTGTAATGTATTAATTTATTTGATAAATATTGTTTGACAAAATTAACTAATGGAATTTTCGTTGTATTATTTAAACATACACCAATTAGTTTAGAATTTTTACAAATATATCCATCTCCAATTAAAATACCATAAATAAAACAATCATCTAATGAATATTCTGGAATATCTTCTTCGTATTTTGGAATAGGGAATCCAATAAAATCTTTTGTATTTAAATCTTTCATTTCTATCCATTCTGGTTTTATTAAATTTTTATTTAATCGATTTTTAATAACATTATAATTTAATCCTTTATTTTGATTAGCAATACATAAAAATGGATGAAATTCTGTTACTTTAATATCATAAATTGAATTACATAAACTTAAATTATATAATTTTTCATTTTTATTATAATGCATAATTTTTGTAACTTTTTGAAATGTACCATCTTTCGTAATTATCATATCATTTATTTTAATTTTTTTTATTTCTTTAATTCCATCTTTTGTATATATAATTGTGTCGGGTGTAATACATTGATCAACATATCTTGCAGTATTATTAAAAACTCTTAACATAGGAATAATACCATTTGAATGACCATTAGTACCTTTAATATAAGAACCATTTGATCTAACATTATGAATAGCTAAACCAATACCACCTGCATTTTTAGAAATTTTAGCAGTATGTTTTAAAGTTTCATAAATACCATCAATACTATCATCTTCCATTTGTAATAAAAAACAAGAAGATAATTGTGGTTTTGGTGTACCAGCATTAAAAAGAGTGGGAGTTGCATGAGTAAAAAAATTCAAACTCATATAATTATAGGTTTCGATAGCTTTATCTAAATCTTTACCATGAATACCAATTGCAACTCTCATTAACATATGTTGTGGTCGTTCAATAATCTTTTTATTAATTTTAAGTAAATAACTTTTTTGTAAAGTTTTAATACCAAAATAATCATAATTAAAATCTCTATCATAAATAATAGAAGAATTAATTTTTTTTTTATTAGAAGAAACAATTCTATATAATTGTTTTGAAATCAACGAACCTCTTTCATTAGTATTAGGATTAATATAATTATATAATTCTTCAATGACTAAAGAAAATTTTTTTTCAGTTTGTTTATGAAGATTAGAAATTTCAATTCTAGAAGCTAGAATACCATAATCAAGATGATCAGTAATTAAATTTGCACACATCTGAGAAGATAATTCATCTAATTTAACAGTTTCTATTTTATTATACATACCTTGGATAATTTTTTTAGAAATATCAAATAAATTTATATATTTATGATCTAATCCCCACATTAATTTTTTTAATCTACTAGTGATTTTATCAAATGACATTGGTTCTTCGCTTCCATCTCGTTTTGTTACAAACATATTTTTATTTTATATAATATTCTATATAAATTTTAAAAATTTATTTAAAATTATCATCATCTATAATAATTTTAAAGGTTTTTATAATATAATCTTATATTTTAAGGCGTTTTGGAAATTACAAATTGAATAAACGATAAAAAAACCCTCTATTTTTATATTCATTGAGATTTTTTTTCAAATTATCATTTTGAATTTTAATATCATCACAAGTACTTAATTTTTTTTTCATTACATCATTTTGATTGGCATCAACAATTGCTAATTTTTTACTTCCATTAATATTGATACTTTGTAAATCAATCCAAAATTTGTGGTTTTTATTATATCCATTCAGATCAAATAATGCCGATTTTGCATCTATATTTGTAATAACTTTTCTTTCATCTTTATTACCAAAAGTTTTTTCACAACTATTATTTTCGAATCCTTCTTTTTTATATAATTTATTATAAGAAATATAAACTAATACTGATATTAAACATACCAAATATATGTTTTTTTTTTTAATATTTAAAATTTTTTGCATATTCATCATTATGTATATATATCACTGATATATTTATAAAGAAATAAAAATGATTATAATATAATATTAAATATGTTTCAAAATTTACAAAACTCTGGAGTATTAAAAAAAAAAGGTTATAGACTACTAAAAAAAAATATAGATAAAGAAGATTTAAATCTTATAAAAAGGAAATTAACATTGGAACCGAAAGTACATAAAGATTTTGTGAAAAATGTAGTGAAATATGAATGTTATTTATTAGATGAAAAATTTATATATTTACCAATACATTGGGGATTAACAAATATTGGAAAACCTAAAAAAAACTTATTGAAAAGAGGTGATTATTTAACTCAAAATTTAAAAACAATTTATCCACCAAGAAATTTTCAAGTAGAAATCATTAATAAAACATATAAACAACTAAAAAAAATCGGTGGAGGTATAATAACTGTATCTTGTGGACAAGGGAAATGTAATGCGATAGATACTCCCATAATGATGTATGACGGAACAATTAAAATGGTTCAAAATATTAAGATTGGAGAACAATTAATGGGTGATGATTCTACACCAAGAAATGTATTATCATTAGCAAGGGGTAGAGAAATGATGTATAAGATTATTCCAAAAAGAGGAACTCCGTATATTGTAAATGAATCACATATTTTATCATTAAAATGTTCTACAAAATGTCGTTTTGGTAAAAAAAATGATGTTTTTGATATTCCATTAAAAGATTATTTAAAATTACCAAAAAGTTATCTTGGTAAAGGTAGTTCTATTTGTGGTTATAAAGTTCCAGTAGAATTTCAAGAAAAAGAAGTATCTATTGACCCATATATTGTTGGATTCTGGTTAGGTGATGGTCATTCTGTTCATCCAAGAATAACAAATCAAGAATCAAGTTGTTTGAAATATATAAAAGATAAAGTAAAAGAATATGATTGTTATTTACAATTTCAACAAAAATCATCAGAATATTGTTACTCTATTAATAGAATATCAATAAAAATGAAAAAAAATATTTTTTGGTCATATTTAAGAGAACTCAATTTAATTAACAATAAACATATTCCGCATATTTATAAATGTAATTCCAGAGAGAATAGATTAAAACTATTAGCGGGATTAATTGATAGTAATGGTACTAAACCAAAGGGTTCTAATTATTATAGCATTACACAAAAAAATGAAAAATTATTAGATGATATCGTATATTTATCACTATCACTTGGATTTTATGCTGAAAAGAAAGAAACATGGAAAATATGTACAAATGGGGAAAATAAAGAAAAAATAAAATATTTTAGAACACAAATTACTGGATTTGGAATAGAAAAAATACCAGTATTATGTCCAAGAAAAAAATGTGAACCAAGAAAACAAATTAAAAATCCATTAAATTCTTTAATAACAGTCGACAAAATTGAAGTTGGTGATTATTATGGTTTTCAAATTGATGGAAATTCTAGATTTCTATTAGGTGATTTCACGGTCACACATAATACCTTTATGGCTATTAATCTATCAACATTAATAAACCAAAAAACATTAATTATGGTACATACATCTGTATTATTAGATCAATGGATAGATCGAATAAAATATTTTATACCGAATGCGAAAGTTGGAATAATTCAAGGTAAAAAGTTTGATATAGAAAATAAAGATTATGTCATTGCAATGTTACAAACAATAATACGTTCAGAAGTATTAACAGAAGAAGATTTTAGTAGTTTTGGTTTGACAGTATATGATGAATGTTTTCCATTTAGTCAATGTGTTTTAACAGAAAATGGTCCAATTGAGATTGGTACATTATATGAAAAATGGAAAAAAAAAAAAATATTACCGAAAGTTAAATCATATAATGAAAAAACAAAAAAATATGAATATAAAAAAATAACTTATGCATTTCGAAAAGAAAATCCTATATTATTAAAAATATATATTGATAAAAATAAAATAAAATGTACAGAAAATCATAAATTTTTAACATTAAATGGATATAAAGAAGCAAATAAATTAACAAGTGAAGATTTATTAATATCAAATTATGGATATGGAAAAATTTCTAAAATAGAAAAAATTATTCATACTGGATATGGTAGATGTACTAAACCTTATGTATATGATATAGAAGTAGAAGATAATCATAATTTTATAGTATGTAGGAAATTTTCCGAAATGGGTGTTGTAGTGTCAAATTGTCATCATATGGCAGCACCATCATTCTCGAAAGCATTTCCATTGATATCATCGAAATATAATTTAGGATTGAGTGCAACACCGAAAAGAAATGATAATTTACAAAATATATTTTATTGGAATATCGGACCAACATCATTTGAATCATTTACCAATGATAAATTTGCAATAGTTAAAAATATTAACTTTACGGATGATAATTATGTTGAAAAATATAATTGGCAAGGATCAATCGATTTGCATAAATTACATTTACAAATAATTAAAAATAAATTTCGAAATGAAATGATAGTTAAACAATTAATAAATTTAAGTAAAAAAGGGAGACAAATATTAGTATTATCAAAAATGATAGATCATTTGAAAAATTTAAGAGAAATTTTTTGTAAAAAAACATATTATAAAAATTATCCAAGAGAAACTATTTTTAATGTATGTAAGCAACGAAATTTAAATAAAAAAATATTTTTATTAATCTGTCAATTTATTAAACATCCAGTTACATCTGGTTTTTATATTGGTGGAATGAAGCAAACAGTAGATCAAAGTGCTAATTCAAAAACACATATTGAATTAGATAAATTGATATTTGATAATATTGATAAAATAAAAATAGAATATTTAAAATATATTTATGATAAAAAAAATAAAAAAAGAAAAAAAATTAATTTAAAAAGAGAAGAAAAAATTAATATAATAGAAGAATGTGAAATAGAAGTTGAAATTGATGAAACTATTGAAAGTTTAGATAAATCCTCTAAATGTGACATATTATTCGCATCATATCAATTGGTATCAGAAGGAACAGATATTCCAACATTAAATACATTAATAATGACAACTCCTAAAAAACAAATTGAACAAGTTGTTGGGAGAATATTAAGGGCGAAAACAAAATTTACACCATTAATATTAGATATAATAGATAGTTCTTTTTCAGTATATCAAAACCAATCACATTTCAGAAATAGATATTATAGAAAGTGTAATTATTCAATCGATAACATTCATATAAATGCAAAAGATAAAAATATACAAATCGTATGTGATAATAATATAACTGAAAATGAAAAAATAATAGATGATCATAATACAAATGAAAATCAAGAAGAATTTAATAATTGCATGGTTTAAAAATAAATAATTAACTATGATTATATTAAAATTTATTAATTAAATAAAAATAATATAATATATATATTTTTTTTATGTCTCAACCAAAAATAGTATTCGGTACAACATTTACAACTTTATACAAAGATGAAATATCAAACAATTTAATATTATCTAATAATGATACCGATGTATTAGTTATTTCTGAAAATATGAGAGTAGGTATAAATCAAACTACTCCTTTAGAAACATTAGATGTTAATGGAAATATTCAAAGTGATAATTATAAAATTAATACAAATATAGTATTATCTGAAAATACTTTGGGTTTTGGTGTTACGAGTTCAAATTTACAAACATTAGGATCGTTAAATAGTTTAAATGTTTTAGGAGAAGTTTCAACTGGTAGTTTAACAGTAACTGGTAATTCTCAAATGGATGGTGATTTAAATGTCGATGGTGATCTCAATGTCACTGGTACGTTGACAACATCAAGTACAATAATTACAACAGTTAGTCAGAATTTTGTAAAATTATCAAATAATAATACAAATAATTTATTAGATAGTGGTTTTTATTCAATGTATATTGATGCTGGGATTACTAAATTTAAAGGTTTTTATGATGATACAAGTCAAAATAAATTTACATTATTTACAAATTTAGAAATTGAACCAACTACTATTGTTGATAATGCTGATTCATCATATAATACAGGAGATTTAGAAATAAATGATTTAATATCTAATAATATAATATCTAATCAAATAAATAATAATATAATTAATACAAGTGATAATATTACAACGGAAAATTTAAAAGTTACATCAAATACTGATATTATAGGTAATTTAACTATAAGTGGCGATGTTAATATTAATAATAATAATTTAGTTATAGATACAATATTTGATAGAATTGGAATAAATATAGAAAATCCCCAATATTTATTAGATGTTAATGGAATTATAAATTCTACAGAATATAAATTAAATGGATTGACAATATTTAATCAAAATGAAATTGGTACTGGTATAACTACTTCTAATCTTCAAGAATTAGGAAATTTAAATAGTTTAAATGTAGTTGGTAATTCATCATTTGATAATATCACAGTTGCAAATGCAGCACGGATAGGAAATTTGGGTATTGGACGAGTTGGTGATCCATTATATTCTATTGATTCCATTAGTGATATAAATACAGATACAAATTATAAAGTTGGGGGGATTACTGTTTTATCAGAAAATACTTTGGAAAGTAATGTAATTAATAGTAGTTTGGAAACAGTTGGATATTTAAATAATTTAAAAATAACTGAATCTGGAAATCTATTGATTGGTTTAGAATCATCATTAAATAAAATTGATATTACTAATGGCGATATAAATATTTATTCAGGAGATTATAAATTAGATAATGAAAGTGTCATAACTAAAAACGTTTTAGGATTATCTATTACATCTTCTAATTTACAATCATTTGGTGATATTATTTCATTAAATGTTACTGGAAATCTTATAGCAAGAAATTTAAATGTTACTGGTGAAAAGGTAATGATTGCTACTAATTTTGATAAACAATCATTAAATGTTAGTGGAAATATAGCAATATATAATACTGATACAAGTAATTTAGATATAGTTCATTTAGGTACTATTAATTCTAGTCCATTTGAAACACAAATCGCTTCTATTAATTTTAAAACAGATATTGGTGAAGGTTATATTAGTCCTTTAAATGAATTTAATTTAGTAAATGATTTAGCAAAAATTATTATTCAAAATAAAACTGGTTTAAATAATACAACTCGATCAACTGATTTTATTTTCAAAAATATACCTATTGGATCTACTACAATTCGAGAAGTTGCACGTATTAAAGAAGATGGTGGAATAAATGTTATTAATTCTTATCAAATAAATGGAATTGATGTTATTCGAGAAAATAGTTTGGGTATAGGAGTTACATCATCTAATATTCAAGAAATTGGAGAATTAATTGATTTATCTATAAGTGGGATTGGTAATACTAATATCACCCAAACAGATATAAATTTAACTGGAAATTTAAATATTACTGGTGATATAAAAGTAAAAGGTATATTTTATAATGAAGAAGGTATAACTTATGCTTTTAGTAATTGGAATATTAGTGATACTCAAAATATTTATAATTTATCAAATAATATTGGTTTAAATGTAACTAATCCATCTGAAAAATTACAAATAAATGAAGGTAATATTCTATTAGGAACAACAATTCTGACAAATGATACGTATGGTATTATAAAATATGATAAAATTGGTAATCATTCAGCAATTCAATTTTCTGAATTTGGAAGTACTGGAACTACTTTATATATTGATGAGGTTGGAAGTGGTATACATATGAAAACTGGTGGTAGTGGATTTATTGGTACTGCTGCTGAAATTGGAACAAGAAATGGTACTTTTAAAATATCTAATTACGATAGTCTATTAGGTGATCATGATGTTAATTTCCAAATTGATACTATTGGTAATATTGGTATAGGAACAATAAATCCATCTACAAAATTAGATGTAGTTGGTGATATTAATACAACTACTGATTATAATATTAATGGTGTAGAAGTATTATCTTCAACAACTCTTGGTTCATCAGTTATTAATTCTTCATTGACTTCTATTGGAACAATAATAGATCTTGTTGCAGGAACGGGAACTTTTTCTGATGATTTGGTTGTTGATACAAATCTTCTTTTCGTTGATGTTTCCACTAGATTAGTTGGAATTGGAACTGCTACTCCAACATACCCTCTTGATATAGTTGGAGATATTAATACAACATCTTCATTTAAAATCGGAGGTGTTAATAAATTATCTTCTACTACTTTAGAAAGTACTGTTCTTAATTCTTCTTTGACTTCTGTTGGAACATTATCTTCATTAGTTGTAACTGGTGATATTAATACAAATTCTGGTTCATTACAAATTGGAGGTGTTAATAAATTATCTTCTAATACTTTAGAAAGCACTGTTCTTAATTCTTCTTTGACTTCTGTTGGAATATTATCTTCATTAGATATTACTGGTGATTTAATCGTTAATACAGATACTTTATTCGTTGATAGTTCAACTGGATTTATTGGGATTGGAACTGATACCCCGTCTGTACCATTACAACTTCATCATACTGCTACATTTGATGGAGTTAAAGAATTATTACGTCTTTCTTGGGATGATGGAAATTATGATACTATTAAAGGTGATGGTATTAAAATGACATTTAATACATCTAATGTCGATAATTCTTCAGGTAATATTGAAGCAGCTAATATAGCAGTTGTAAAATCAAATTCAACTGAAGCAGATACAACATCTGATTTTATTATATCTCTTAATCAAGGAATCGTTGTTGATGAAAAATTAAGAATTTTAGGTTCTGGTAATGTTGGTATTGGAAATAACAACCCTTCATATAAATTAGATATTGATGGAACTATGAATATATCTAGTGGGAATAATTATAGAATTAATGGTGTTAGTATGTTATCAAATAATACCCTTGGAAGTACAGTTATCACTTCTTCATTAACTTCTGTTGGAATATTAACAGATTTATCCGTTGGTGCTATTACTTCAACTGGATTCATGGATGTTAGAAGTGATAATAATAGAATGGCGTTATTCAAACACTCAACAACCAATAGTGATAGTTATATCGGTATTCAAAATAGTAATAGTAGTAGTGATAGATTACAACTTGGATATTTTCCAACGGGAGCAAGTGATAGTAATAACGCAACCAGAATTGGTATGACGACTGGTGGAGACACTATTATCGCAACTCAAACGGGAGGAGCAGTTGATATGCAATTTTACACTTGTGCTTCAACAAGTGCTATTTTGGCTATGACGATTAACAGCGACCAGAGTATAGATATGACTGGTGATTTAGCCGTCAATACAGATACATTATTCGTTGATGCGTCGTCCGGCTTTGTTGGTATTGGAACAGCAACACCGGCACGAGAATTACATGTAAAAAGAAATACTGGGAGTGGATATGATATATCAAGTATGTATAGTGGTGTAGTAGCTGTTATAGAAAGTAGTGGGACTTCTATTTTAGCATTATCATCCGGAAATGGAAGTCAGGCAGAAATTTGGTTTGGAGATAATACATTACAAAATAATGGAAGAGTAAGATATAGGAACGATACACATGTATTGGATTTTATCGTAAGTGGAACAATATCTGCTGGTAATTTTGATGCTACTGGTAAGTTTAATGCAAATTTTGGTGCTAATGTTTCTGGCGATTTAGCCGTCAGTGGTAATGCTATTATTGGTAGTGTTGGAGAAGAGTTGGAAATTGGATATATGGGATTTGGGAACTGGGCTGGATTAGCACATACGAACTTCGCAACACAAACTGGATATGCTTTGATACAAAATAGCATAGATGGGGAAGTATTGATTAATAGACCAATGGGACAAGGTATAAGTTTTAGAGAAAACAATACAGACCAAATGGTAATTTTAACTGGTGGTAATGTAGGTATTGGGACAAACGCTCCAACGAAACTCTTACATATTTATAGTAGTGATGTAGAGGCAAATATGTTGTTAGAAAGTTTAGACGATAATGCCGTTTTTCGGTTGAACAGTAATAGTGGTGGAACAGCAACCAATAACATAAATAGAGAAAGTCGTATTATTTTTCAAGAAGTAGGTGTAGGTAAAGCAACAATGGGATATGACCCATCGGATGGAAAATGGGGAGTTGGAATGGGAGCAGATTCAACTTTATTACCAACTGATTTTTGGGTTTCTGATGATGGTAGCGCAGGCTTTGGTGGTGATTTAACCGTCAATACAGATACATTATTCGTTGATGCGTCGTCTGGCTTTGTTGGTATTGGAACAGCAACACCATCATACCTTCAACACAATTACAAAGTTGGAACTGGTGGGGCATTTAACAAACTTGCTTGGTTTGAAAATCCAACAACTACCGCAAATACAAAAACAGCAATAATTTTCGGGCAAAGTGATACAACAAATAATAGAGGAGAACTTGTGTATAATTACTCTTCGGCTGGAAGCACAAGTAATTATGTATCATTGGGATTGCATGGTTCGGGTGAATTATTTAATGTATTAGCAAGTGGTAATGTTGGTATTGGAACAACTACGCCAGCTGAAGCATTGTCTGTTGATGGCAATATTGAGATATTAGGACAAAATAATTTACTGTTTAGAAGAACGGACGGAACAGAAGCAGCAACAATCACATCAACAACGGAAGGTTTGATAATAAGTGAAAGCCGTGGGACAGAAATCACTAAATACACAATGGATGCCGAGACACACACTTTTACGAACAATAATATTACCTCTGCTACAATTACTTCAAGTGGTACAACACTGTCGGGACTTTTAACGGTCAATAATTCGGCTATTATTGGTAGTGTTGGTGAAGAGTTGGAAATTGGGGATATGGGTCAAATTGGTTGGGCTGGTATAGCACATACGAACTTCGCAAACGCAACGGATTATGCTTTACTACAAAATAGCACATCTGGTAGAGTTATAATTAATAGACCAACTGGGGAAGAAATATTTTTTAAAGAAAATAATGTAGTTCAAATGACGATTTTAAGTGGTGGTAATGTTGGTATTGGAGAAACATTACCCGATAGTTTATTACAAGTTGGAGGTGGAACAGCACACACAACTCGCAGCGATATATGTCAATTAACGGGAACTGCTACTGGTGGTGAAGCAATATGTTTAAGTTTAGTCAATGACGCAACGGCAGCAAGCGGAATGGCAACTTCAATGACTTTTCATAACGCGGGCAATTATTCTCCATCGGGCAAAATAACGGTAGGGCACAATACGGCTGCTACAACAAAATCAAAAACCGATATGATTTTTTCAACATACAACGGTAGTTTAACAGAACGAATGAGACTTACTTACCAAGGGAAAGTTGGTATTGCAACAGATACGCCAACTGGTTCAGTGCATCTCTACGAGGCAACTGGAACTGCTGCTGCGGCAAGTGGAGTTGGAAGTTTAGTTTTGGAACACGGTAATAGTGGCGGGCAATCGTCTATAACTTTTGTATCTACCGTCAATAAGACGAGCGATTACGGATATATCGCTTTTGAAGACAATGGAGGAGGAGGAGCAAGTGAGAAGGCAAAATTAACGATTGGAATTGAAAATGATACAGGTGCAACCAATTTGGATGTCGTAGCAATCAATTGTAATGGAAACGAAACTATTTTTGGTGCTAATGGCGAAGTTAATGTATCTGGTGATTTAGCCGTCAATACAGATACATTTTTCGTAGATGCTTCGAGTGGCTATATTGGTATTGGAACAAACACACCCGCCAAAGAATTACATGTCAAACGAAACACTGGGAGTGGTTATGATATATCAAGTATGTATAGTGGTGTAGTAGCTGTTATAGAAAGTAGCGGGACTTCTATTTTAGCATTATCATCCGGAAATGGAAGTCAGGCAGAAATTTGGTTTGGAGATAATACATTACAAAATAATGGACGAATTAGATACGAAAACAACACTGACGAATTTGAGTTTTGGAACGCTGGAAACCCATCAATGAGATTGGATGGAAGTGGTGATTTAAATGTTTTGAATAATGCTAATGTATCTGGTAATGCTATTATTGGTAGTGTTGGAGAAGAGTTGGAAATTGGCAATATGGGATTTGGGAACTGGGCTGGATTAGCACATACGAACTTCGCAAATACAACTGGTTATGCTTTGATACAAAACGTTACGACTGGCGAAGTATTGATTAATAGACCAACGGGACAGAGTATAAAATTTAATGAAAACAATACGGCACAATTGACGATTTTAACTGGTGGTAATGTTGGTATTGGAGAAACAGCACCCGATAGTTTATTACAAGTTGGCGGCGGAACAACAAACACAACTCGTAGTGATGTATGCCAATTAACGGGAAATGCTACTGGTAGTGAAGCAATATGTTTAAGTTTAGTCAATGACGCAACAAGC
>Ga0307488_10000929_pt1 | contig 24328 bp, 16 predicted proteins | sample SB02metaG_FD_202248 | JGI IMG/M metagenome (GOLD analysis project Ga0307488, IMG submission 202248) | Sea-ice brine microbial communities from Beaufort Sea near Barrow, Alaska, United States - SB 0.2 | ecosystem: Environmental > Aquatic > Marine > Coastal | place: USA: Alaska | collected... | reverse complement strand
AGAAAAATAAAAATTATGAGAATATTTTTCCTGATCGCAATCTGCTTCTCTTGTGAGCAAGGAGATGAAATGAGGGAAGAACAAGAAGCTCAAACTTTAATTGAAATGTTTAATGAAATTGAAAATTTGGCATCTAGCGTTTCTTGTTTTGATTCTACAGAATGGAATTTTTCGAGCTATGGAAGCAAGCCTTGCGGAGGTCCTAAAGGTTTTATAGCTTATTCAAAAAAAATTGATACTACGCTTTTTCTTAAGAAAATAGAAGAACATAAAATTAGAGAAAAAGAATACAATGAACAATGGGGAATAGCGAGTGACTGTATGTATGTTTCTACTCCAATTATAGTAAAATGTGAAAATGGAAATCCAGTGCTCGAATATTAAGAACTGCAGGCAACAAAAGAGATCGTGTACTTTGCATTTTATGCTTGGAAAGTAAGTTGCTTTTTAAAAGTTAAGGAATTTATTTCGAAAAAAAACAACCCGAGGAAATGAATCATTTATATATTAGTGATTTGTAAAATAAATATATTTTCTTATGGAAGAAAAAATAGATAAACATAATCTTTTAAAGAAATTTATGATTTTCATTCCATTTTGTTCCTAATATACTTGATTCATAAACAAGTAAGTTCAATTTTTCGTGGACTTCAAATTGTGTAAAAAGGCAGTAATATTTGATTAAAATCAATGGTTTCAGGAGAAGTATATGCTAATTTACTGGCAAGTAAGAAAAGGGATGATCCGTTTTGCCGAACAAATGAAAAAGGCTTTCAATGGATTGAAACAATTGATTGGAAATACCAAACTATTTTTTTTGAAAATGACAAAGTAAAATAAAAAGAAAGTAGTAAAAAAGACAGGCCATAACACGCAGTATAAAAATAAGTTTTTTATTGATTCCTTTTAAACACCGTTTCTTTAGCAAGCTTATATTCGCATAGATTTCTTGCGTACATTTATTTAGGCAAAAGACATACTTCGACTAAAAGCTCAGTAAAGGACTCGGTACAAGTACTCAGTACAATTCTTTAGTAAAATCCCATTTTTTTCGTAAAAAAATATTAACTTTAAGATAGTAACGGTCCTACGCCAATATGGTTATGTAATTGTAGGCGAACATTAAAAGCTAATGAACCTACGAATACTATTACTGCTTTTCATAACAAATTTCTCTTTTGGTCAAGAAACAATTTTTCATAATCCGGATTTGGATTTGAAAAATGGCGAATATTATTATTTGTTTGGGAATGATGTGAAATTTAGAAAACTGCCGGACACAAATTCTGAAGTAATTGAATTGTTGAAAATCGGTACTCAGATTAAAATTATTGGTAAATCTAGCAAAACACATAATTATAATGGATTTGACTCACATTTTTATAAAGTCAAGTTCAAAAATAAAGTTGGATATATTTTAGGAGGGTTAATTTCAATAGAAAAAAAAGAGAACGCTAGTTCCATATACTTCTTTGTTTACAAAAAACATGCAAAATTTGATTATTCAATAATAATTCGTCACTTAAATAAAAACTTAGAATTGAAAGAAGCAGAATATGAATTGGCAACTTCTAAATTTTCATTAGAACTGCACGACAACAAAGGAATTGAGGGAATTGAAAACGTGTTATATCTAAATTATTTAGGAGATGCTTGTGGATTTGATAACGGTGGAATTTATTACTTCCAATTGGAAAATGAATTAAAAAAAGTTTTTGTAATAACTCAATATGGAAATGAAGAGGGGTGGCAAACAGAATATTTAATATTCCCCAATGACGAAAAGGGCATTCAGGGAAAAATTGTATACCAAAAAGAATTGGCTGTCTATAAAGATCACGCAACAAACTGGGTTGAAAGTAAAAAAACAAGTAGAGAATTAAAATGGGAAAATGGAGAAATCATACCAAGAGTGGAATCTAAAAATTACAAGTGGTAATAAGGGCTATAATTTAGGCCTTTAGAAGTTTGTAGTGATTTTTTAAATTTTAAACGAATACATTTGATACATGAAAGATAAGAAATGGAGCTTGGAACAAAAGCTGGAAATACGATCCTGTTCTTCTGAAATAAGTGTTGCTGACACCTGTGGTAAATATAGTGTTAACACAAGCACTTTTTATAGTTGGAAGAAAGCATGACAACCATGGGAAAGCAGGGTTAATAGTTACTTATAATACTAAAAGTAAAGAGCTGAATAAATCTGAAGAAGAAAACCGGATAAAAGCTTTAAAACAAAGAACGGCGCTGAAAATAAATTTTTTCTTGGTTCCCTGTGACCTTTGTATCTTGGGTTTCCATGCATTCGCAGACATCTTGTTGGGATGTATTTCCGAACTAGACATCTAAAAATTGATATGAAAAAGAATATAGTTATTATTTTACTATTTTCTATTGTAGAAATAACTCTTGGTCAAGACACTATAATTACTCGGGAATTTACAAGGTCTATCGTTGACGAAAAAATTGACTTTTCCAAGGTTTACCATCGAAAAACAGGAGAAAAAATAGCGGAAAATGATTTTGTTAAAATGGTTAAAAATAATCCAAATTTACAATCATAAAAAATTATTGGGGTTCGTGGAGGAATAGAAAAGTATTTAGTATACACTGAAAAACGAAATCAAAAAATTATAAATAATAGAAATAACCCTGTTCTTGAAGGAGCGTTATTTCCCAATTTTGTTGCAATAAGCATTGAAAATCGAAAAATTGAATTAAAAAAGCACCAAAGAAAAATTTTATTTTAAGATTTGAATTGGAAGCAAATAGTTTTAGATTTAGGAAACAGGAAATTAAACAAATAGACAACTTAATAAATAATATTGAAAACAAAGACGAGAAAATTAAAGCAGTCATCTTCCTCGCATCCAGTGAGTTAGATATTGAAAAGGGTTTTGATTTACAAGCGTCTAATTTTGAACGAATACCTAATGCGTTACATTTTCATGACAAATTCGCAATAACAAGATTTCCAACGACAATTATAATTGATCAAACCGGGAAATTAGTTGATTACTATAGGAATATCGATGATATTAATTTGAGTAAATTACTTACCGAAGAAACCACCTTCAACAATGAACAGCAGTAAAAACAAACTTTTTCTTGGGTATGTATAACCACCATTTTTGATGTTGTTGCATTGGTATAAATCTTTTACGTAGATCCAGGATATTAATTTGAGTAAATTACTTACCGAAGAAACCACCTTCAACAATGAACAGCAGTAAAAACAAACTTTTTCTTGGGTATGTATAACCACCATTTTTGATGTTGTTGCATTGGTATAAATCTTTTACGTAGATCCAGTTCAGTATAGGTACTTCGACATACTTCTGTAAACTCAGTACAGGCCTTCGGTAAACGCAGCACAGGCTCATTAAAGACCTTTAATACCCCCTCCCCACATTATTTTTTTTTGTTTTGTTTAAATAGTATACATTGCGCAGATAAACGATATAACTTTAATAGTATAGCGGTTATACATTTATTGAGCACAATTCACCAAATAAATTTATTCATTATGAAAAACATTTATTTATTTATCACTTTATCAATAATTTTGACTTCATGCAGATCGAAGGAGCCTCTATCCCCCAGATTTAATCATGTGTTTCTCGTAGTTTCGGATATGGAAAAGTCTGTCGAGTTTTATACTAAAGCATTCGATCTTAAAGTAACTAATGACAATGTAAAACATGTTGTTTTTACTTATGAAGATGGAACTCAAGAAAAAGTTGAAACCAATGTTGTACTTCTTAAATTTCCGGGACAGGACTTTGTTTTTGAATTGAAGGAGGTGGAGACAATGGATACTATTGAGAATTTTGCATTATTACAGCATGTTGGAATTGATGTTAAAGATATTGACAGAGCACTGCAAAAGGCCCTAAATGCAGGTGCTGAAATAAGTAGTCCAATTCGATTGGTTCAAACTCATGGTATTGAATTGAAACATGTTTTTCTGAAAGGACCAGACGGAGAAGATATTGAATTGGACCAAATAATTTCTGGTGAATTCTAAGATAGAAACTGTACACAACAAAACCTAAACGCAATGCAGACTTTAGGCCTAAAATCAAAGGTCTATGTATAATTAAAAAGTCGCTAAATTTTATGCATTTAGCTCTAGAACAGAAAAAATAAATCAAAATAATAAGCTTTAGCTTCGTGCGCCGACGGAAACGAAAAGTTTCCTTGCCTCCCTACTACGCTTAGCCCAGTAGTTCCCTGCAATGTTTTTCGAATATATAAATCCATTTTTAAACTAAAATTAGAAACCGATGATTACACGCCCTTCTTTATGCTCGCTTAAAGTGATACTGTTTATTTTAATATGCTCGTTCGAATCTTCTACAGGGCTAGCACAAGGATTTGAAGGCTACTATCGATACCCTGATATTCAAAAAAATACGATTGTGTTTGCATCTGAAGGTGACCTATGGACCGTTGCACTCACAGGTGGACTTGCTCAACGATTAACTACGCACCCTGAAGAGGAATTGTTTCCAACAATTTCTCCCGATGGGAAATTCATTGCTTTTTCAGCGAGCTACGAAGGACCCCTCGAAATTTATACCATGCCTATTGAAGGAGGATTGCCTACAAGATGGACTTTCGAAGGTGATGCGTCTGTGGCGAACACTTGGTCGCCTGATGGCAAAGTAGTTTACAATACTTGGGCCTATTCAAAAGTGCCAGATAATCAACTTGTAGCAATAGATTTAGATTCTAAACAAAAAGTAGTATTACCGCTGGCTCAGGCAAGTGAAGCTGCCTATAACAAAGAAGGAAATACCGTGTTTTTCGTAAGGCCTTCAGATCACCGAAATGTTACTAAAAGGTACAAAGGAGGTACAGCTCGACAAATATGGAAATTCACTGAAGGAACGGAAGAAGCGATAAAATTAACACAGGATTATTTGGGAGAAAGTCACCATCCTATATGGTATGATGGAAGGGTTTATTTTATCTCTGATCGTGATGGAATGATGAATATTTGGTCCATGAATGACCTTGGTAAAGACTTGGTTCAACATACAACTCACAAAGAATTTGATGTGCGATACGCAAACATTTCCAATGGGAATATGGTTTATCAAATGGCTGCAGATCTTTGGAACCACAATTTAGCTTCTGGAACAAGCAATAAAATAAATATACGTCTTGCTACTGATCTTGACCAATTGAGAGAGAAGTGGGACGAAAACCCATCACAGAACATAACCTCAGTGCATCCAAATAGTGATGGAACTAGTATTGCGCTTACAGCAAGAGGTAGAGTATTTATTGCTCCCGTAAAAGCAGGGAGGTTAATCTCATTTACTGAAAAGAAAGATGTGAGATTACGCGATGCTGTTTTCTCTCATGATGGTAAAAAAATATACGCACTATCTGATGAAAGTGGAGAATTCGAATATATTAGCATGGCTGTAAACGGATTGGGAACAGAAACCAATATTACAAATGATGGTGAATTATTGAGGTATGAAGGAATTCCGTCACCAGATGGCAAGTGGATTGCATATGATGATCTCGAAAGCAACATGTACGTTTTAAATATTGATAATGGAATAAGCAAGAAGATTTCTACCAATCAAGAAGGAATTTATGATTTTTCCTGGTCTCCAGATAGTAAATGGCTTGCATTCGTGCAGGTTGCCACGAATACCATGGCTCAAATAAAAATTTACAGCATGGTAAATGGTACATCATTCGATCTTACCACTGATCGGGCAAACAGTCAAAACCCACGATGGAGTCCAGATGGAGCATTTATCTATTTTCTTTCAGATCGCAGCTTCACTTCATTAATAGCTAGTCCATGGGGGGCAAGACAACCCGAACCCTATTTCGATGCGAATGAAAAACTGTATCATATTGCTTTGAAAAAGAACACTCGTTCCCCTTTTAGGGAATATGATGAACTCATAAATGAAGGAAAAGAGGAGAAAGGGTCTAAAACATCTAAAAAGAGGGCGAAAAAAGATAAAAAGAATGATAAAAAAGATGCAATCGTTATAACTATTGATCAAGAGGGCATCCAACAACGAATTAATGAAGTACCAATAAATCCAGGTAATTACAATGGTCTTGCTGTTAATGATAAAGCCATTTACTTAATTTCCTCGGAAACAGGTGTTGATGCAAAGAGTCATTTATCGGTGATAAAAATTGATAATGAGAAAGTGGAATTAAAAACAATGGTGAAGGATGTTAATGGTTTCGAACTTACTGGAAATGGAGAGAAAATTTTGCTAAGGAAAAAACGAGATTATTATATGGTCGAAGCGGGAATTGGAGAAGTAAATGAGCTCTCCAAGAGCAAAATAGACCTAAGCAATTGGCGTTTCCCTATCACTCCAAAAGAGGATTGGAAACAAATATTTACCGATGCGTGGCGTATGGAGCGTGATTATTTTTACGACAAAAACATGCATGGGGTAGACTGGGATGCGATGCATGAAAAATATGTACCGCTAGTGGATAGAGTCACAACTCGTAATGAATTGTCTGATTTGATTGGACGATTTGTAGGAGAACTCTCTGCACTTCACACAAGTGTCCGCGGTGGGGATGAACGAAGTGATGATAAAAACATTGCCGTTGCAAGCTTAGGCGCAAAATTTAGCAGAGACAAACCAAACAAAGGATTTAGGATTGATTATATATACAAAGTAGATCCAGATTATCCCGATGGCAAGTCACCACTAGATGATCCTTATTTAGATGTGCGAGCGGGCGATATTATTACTTTTGTAAATGGGAAAAATGCATTATCAGCGACTGACATTGGCGAACTTATAAGAAACCAAGTGGGAAAGCAAGTAAGGTTGACTTTGAAAAGAGGGACTACTACTAGAGACATTATTGTTAAACCAATTGGCAGTGATTTCAACCTTCGGTATAGTGATTGGGAGTATGGGAATCGACTTGAAGTAGAGCAGAAAGGGAAAAAGGAAATAGGGTATCTGCACTTAAGAGCTATGGGGGGGGATGATATAAATCAATTTTATCGAGAATTCTATCCTGTTTTTAATAAACCAGGTTTAATTGTTGATGCTCGTTACAATTGGGGAGGTAATATTGACAGCTTTATTCTAGAAAAACTATTGAGAAAAGCATGGATGTACTGGAAATCGAGATCGGGACAAGCTAAATGGAATATGCCTTATGCTTTTAGAGGTCATATCGTTTTGCTTGTGAATGAAAACACCTATTCTGATGGTGAAGCTTTTGCCGATGGATTTAAAAAACTGGATCTTGGAACTACCATAGGAACAAGAACTTGGGGGGGCGAAATATGGCTAAGTAGTGAAAATAGATTAACGGACAACGGGCTTGCTCGTGCACCAATGACGGGAGTGTATGGAAACAACGGAAAATGGCTAATTGAAGGTCATGGGTTTGAGCCAGATATTGAAATAGACAATTTGCCACATGCTACTTTTAACGGGGAAGATGCCCAATTAGAAGCGGCCATTAAATATCTACAACAGCGAATAAAAGAAGATCCACGGGAAGTTCCGCCTGTACCGGCCTACCCCGATAAGTCATTTGATAACAATAGGGAAAAGAGGAACTAGAAAAGACAGTTCCCTATAAAGAATGGAGATCAATAATGTAACTTCAATAACATATTGGTCACATACAACCAAATTAAATGATTTTAACATGAAAAATTTATCCATAATTTTTGCTATCCTATGGATCGTAGGATGTTCACCGGAACAATGTAAAAAAGATGATGCGAAAGTAGTAGAACAGACTCTTCGGGGTTATTATAAAGCCATCTCCGATCGAGAATTTGAAAAACTTGAGCGCCTATCTACAACAGGATTAGTTATTTATGAGGATGGCTTAATATGGAATAATGACAGTTTAGCACAGGCTTTTAACGGTGTTAATAAACTATCGTTTCAATTGGTGAATTTGGATACAAAGGTGGATTGTAACTCTGCAAGAGCAAGATACATGACTCTCGGTAAGTTCGAATTATCTGATACAACCGTTCACCGGAAATTCACAGAAAGTGCAACATTAATCAAAGAAAAAGGGAATTGGAAAATTGAATTTATTCACTCGTCTCCCATAAAATAAAGGGCAGCACTAGCCATAACACCCGAACAGGGTATGCAATGAATACCTCAAACATAATATACATAAAATGAAAAAACTAGCTTATTTATTGATAACACTTTTTGTACTCATAAATGTGTCTTGTAAAAAAGAAGTTGAAAGGGAAGGCTATGTTGATGTTGAAGGAGGTAAAATATGGTATAAAATCGTTGGAGAAGGAAATGGGGTTCCTTTGTTAATTCTGCATGGTGGTCCTGGTTCTCGCAGTTGTTTAATGATTCCTGGTTTTTCTTTGTTGGGTAGCGAAAGACCTATTATTTTTTATGACCAACTCGGGTCGGGGAATTCTGAAAGACCCACCGATACCTCCTTATGGAATATAGAGAGATTTGTAGATGAAATCGATCATTTAAGAAAAGCCTTAAATCTGAAAGAGCTTCATATTCTAGGACATTCTTGCGGCAGTACCTTCTTAATAGAATACATGATTACAAAAAAGCCAGAAGGCGTAAAGTCGGTTGTTTTTTCAAGTCCAATGATTAGTACGCGAGATTGGATGTCAGATGCAAAAATATTATTGTCTCAGATGCCTATTGATTTACAGGATACCATTCATAAATACGAAACTCTCGAGAATTATAAAGCACCTGAATATCTGGCGGCTGTTGATTCTTTTTATTCGCGCCACTTATCTCGAAAGAGTTGGCCCTATATTCCCAATATAGAATGTGAAAATGTACCTGGTTTTAACGAACAGATTTATAATTATATGTGGGGGCCAACCGAATTTACCGCCACGGGAACACTCATTGATTTTGATCGCACTGCCGATTTGGATAAAATCGAAGAACCTATACTCTTTGTAACGGGTGAATATGACGAAGCAAGACCAGAAACCATGTATAAATATCAAAAAATGTCTAATAATGCACACGTTGAGGTCATTGGCAATGCGGCACATAAAACAATGATTGACCAACCAGAAAAAATGGCCGAAGTGGTTGGTAGCTTCTTAAGAAGTATTGATCGCAATAAATAAACAGCACATAATACTGCAGCGGAAAGAAAACGACCGCTTAGTATATCTGTTAAAAAGTATATTCATGTTCCTGAATTTTTAAAAAATTATGTATCCATCACCTTCATATTCTTTTCAACAGCTCAAAACAGAACTTCTATTAATCGTTTTTATTTTGGGTTTCACGCTAGCATCATATTCTCAAACTAGGCTACTGAGACAACCAACAATTAGTGATACTCATGTAGTCTTTACCTATGGCAGTGATGTATGGATTACAGATCTAAGTAATAACCGTACGCAACGTATAACCAGCACACCTGCTGTGGAATCAAACCCACAACTATCTCCTGATGGACAAACCATCGCATTCTCTTCAGACCGCTCTGGAAGCAATGCGGTCTATATCGTATCTATAAAAGGAGGAGATCCTAAGCGCTTAACTTGGCATCCAAGTTCTTGTGGCGTTCGAGGTTGGTCAACAGATGGACTTCAAATTATCTACACCTCTTCAAGAGACAGTGCTCCATCATATATTGGCTACTTATGGTCTGTAAGTGTTAATGGCGGCCCTTCAACGAAAGTTTTCGAGCAGTGGGGGTATGATGGCGCATATTCAGCCAATGGAAAGCAAATGGTTATCGATCGAGTAACAAGATGGGAATCTGAATTTAGAGGTTATCGCGGTGGCCAAAATACACCACTCATCATTTTAAATCTTAATGACTGGTCTGAGGTATTAATCCCAAACAATAAAACGAGAGATATACAGCCTGTTTGGCTGGGAGAATATATCTACTTTCTATCTGACAGAGATGGAATTTCTAATATATGGTCATTTAATCCAAGCACTTCAAGGCTTAAACAGCTTACTGCTTTCAAGGGTTCCGATGTGAAATGGTTAGATGGTGCTGCAAACCGATTGGTTTTCGAGAGAGACGGCTATTTAAATACGTTCGATTTAGGAACGAATACCTCAAAGCAATTAGACATTACGGTGACGGGAGATTTCCCATGGGCGGAAACAAAATGGGAAGATGTAAGCAAAAGCGTTCGAAGCGCTTCTCTTTCGGCTACAGGAAAAAGAGTAATCCTAGAATCTAGAGGTGAGATATTTACCATACCCGTCGAGTACGGAGATGCTAGAAATATTACACAGAGTTCAAATGCTGCTGATAGAGTTCCGATATGGTCGCCTAATGGAGACGAAATTGCGTGGTTTTCTGATGCAGAGGGCCATGGCTATAAACTATTCATTGCCGCACAAGATGGTCTTGCGCAACCAAGAAGTATTTCCATTGGCGATTCTAAGATGGCATGGGAGCCCACTTGGTCTCCCGACGGAAAATCCATTGCCTTTGTAGATAACGAACCGCAGATTCGAGTAGTGGATGTTGCTTCTGGAAATATTCAAACTGCCGATGTTGCGGGCAATAATATAGAACGCGGTGATATGAGTGTTAGTTGGTCAACGGATTCTCAGTGGCTAGCGTATTCAAAAACTGGAGATAATAATTTTAGGGGAATTAGGGTCTGGTCTAGAAAAGATCAATCCATTCATAAAATTACCAATGCCTTTGCAGATGCTGTTTCTCCGTCATGGGACAGTGATGGCGAGCATTTATACTTTTTGGCAAGTACAGACTATGCATTAGGTTCTGGCTGGGCCAATACGAGTTCGATGTCTGCAAATCCAGCGTATGCGGCATATGTTGTGAACTTAAAGAAGGGTGATCTATCGCCTTTTATTCCTAAGAGCGATGAGGAGACCGTTATGGAAACATTCAGTGACGAGAAAATTGATACCAAAACAAAAGGGAAAAAGAAATCGGACGAAGAGAATAAGAAAGAGAACATAAAAAAAGTTGAACCTGTTCAGATCGACTTTGAGAATATAGAACGCAGAACAATGCCACTGCCCATGCCAGTAAGAAATTACGGTTTTACATTAAGTGGAGCAGCGGGAAGTGTATTTATAGGTGAAAGGATACCCAATAGCCCGGGATATACCGTTCATAAATTTGAATTGGAAAAAAAAGAGGCAAAAGAATTTGCCAGTGGAGTGAGGCAAATAGCTGTTTCAGCAGATGGAGCGAAAGTATTAGTGCAAATTAATGAGAGTTGGAAAGTTGCGAGTAGCAAAGATGAAAGCGCAGAAAAGGGGAAACCTGTAAAGTTGAATTTGCAAATGAAGCTGAATAGAACCGAAGAATGGAATCAGATCTTTGAAGAAGCTTGGCGTTACGAAAAAGATTATTTCTATGACCCCAATTTGCATGGACGTGACTGGAATGTGGTTTATCAAAAATATGCTCCACTAATCCCTTTTGTAAAACACCGTAATGACCTTACTTATATTCTTGACCAAGTTAATGGAGAATTGTCTGTAGGCCATAGCTTTGTAGGTGGAGGAGACTATCCTGACGTAGAGAAATCGGTGGTTGGTCTTCTAGGAGCAGACCTCATAGCCGAGCGTGGACGATGGAAAATTAATAGAATATTTACCACCGAAAGTTGGAATCCTGGATTAACGAGTCCACTAGATAGACCCGGCATTGCTATTAAAGAAGGTTATTATTTGGTTGGTGTAAATGGCAAGGACCTCACAGCTTCAGAAAACCCATATAAATTTCTAGATGGAACTGCTGGAATTCAAACAATCATTCATATTAACTCTAAACCTTCCTTTCAGGGTGCTTGGACAGAAATTGTAGAACCAATAAGAAATGAGCATGCTTTACGTCAAAGGGCATGGGTAGAAGACAATAGACGAATGGTGGATAAATTATCGAATGGTAAACTTGCTTATGTATGGGTGCCTAACACTAGTGGGGCAGGTTTTGTGTCATTTAATCGGTATTTATTCGCACAACAAGACAAGCTAGGAGCCGTAATTGATGAACGATATAATGGCGGAGGGGCCTTGGATGATTATATGGTTGACTTAATGAACCGCAGCCTAAGAGCGGCAGTTACCAACGAAGCACCCAATGGAAAGCATTTCCAATTGCCAGCGGGTATATTAGGACCAAAAGTTCTTTTGATAAATGAAATGGCAGGTTCTGGTGGTGATTATTTCCCATGGGCATTTAGACAACAGAAAGTAGGTAAATTAATAGGGACTACAACTTGGGGAGGATTAGTAAAATCATCAGTGCATTACTTATTAATTGATGGAGGTCGAATTACGGCTCCCGACAATGCGGTATTTGATCCAATAAATGATGAGTGGATTGCTGAAAACAAAGGAGTTGCTCCAGATATTGAAGTACGCCAAGATGCCTTATCCCTTTCAAAGGGGATTGATCCGCAGCTTGAAAGAGCCATAAAGGAGGTTTTAATATTGGTTGATAAAAAAGGAGAAATAAAAGTGGAGCACCCTGCATACTCAACACCAGCAAAGAATAAATAACTAGATAACACTTAATAAGCGTGAGATTTCGCAAAAATTATTTTGAATTGTAGATTTTTAGTCATAGCCGTTTTTAACGGTTAGTCTCTGATTATTTATAAAACACTCTTTTTTTTTGCAGGCTTTATTTATAGGTAAAAGAAAACGATACCGATGTGTTATTTACAGAATATGTTAGGTCACAGCTCTCCAAAAACAAGAGGAATGTACATCAAAACCATAATAAGTAATTATAAAATAGTGACCAAACCTTCGGGTACTTTGTTAATAAAGAATACATTACAGAAATAAACGATATAACTGCAATAGGATTGTTACTAAAATCATAAAACAAAATAATCATGAAAAACATCATTATCTCAATTCTTTTACTGCTATCAGTAAATGTAATTGCACAGGAAATCAATATAGCAAAATCTCTTTCAGGTTTTGATAATTATATGTCAAAGGTTCTAATTGACTGGAATGAGCCAGGTGCAGGAGTTGCAATTATTTATAAAGGCGAACTTGCATACGTTAAAGGTTTTGGATACAGAGATTATGGCAATAAACTTCCTGTTACCAAAAACACTTTATTTCAAATAGCCTCAAACACAAAACTTTTTACAACAGTAGCTGCAGGTATGTTAGTGGAAGAAGGAATTTTTAAATGGGACAAACCAATTAAAGAATCTGTTCCAGAACTCGAGTTTTATAATGATTTCTTGAACAATCATGTTACACTTAGAGATATGTTGGGACATAAGACAGGAATTTCCAGACATGATATGATTTGGTTTCAATCTGATTTTTCACGTAAAGAACTTTTTGATCGAATAAGATACCTGGAGCCATCGATTCCTTTACGTCAAGACTTCATTTATAATAATCTCATGTATACAGCTGTAGGCTATTCAATAGAGCTCAGAACTGGGAAAACTTGGGAGGAATTTGTCACAGAAAATATTTTATCTCCTCTTGACATGAATAATACTGTTTTTTCAATTGCCGAAATGCAAAAATCTATTGATTATGGAGTTCCATATAATGAGCAAAGAGATACAACACTACTATATAAAATTCCTCTCAAAGAAGATGGTGCTGCTATAGGACCTGCAGGGTCTATAATAACAAACCTTGATGATCTTTCACATTGGGTAATTGCTCTTTTGAATGAAGGTAAGTATAAAAATAAAGAGGTGATACCCAGGGCCATAATAGATGAAACCATGAAGCCAGGCATTGCTTTTAGAAATACGGAGCTAGAGGATAAAGGGTATAAAGAGCGTCTAAATTCGACTTATGGTATGGCAAGAAATATTGAGATTTACAAAGGTAATGTCTTAACAAAACACGGAGGATCTATGCCTGGATTTCACTCACAAGTAATCCTTTTACCTTATGATGATATAGGGATTATTACCTTTTCAATAGGAGACCAAGGTGCAAGTCTGGGAAATACTATTATCGGTTACAACCTTGTTGAAAGGTTATTAGATTTGGAGCAAACAGATTGGAATGGACGTAGATTGGCGGATCATATTAAAGAAAAAGAATTGTCTCAAAAGGCTAGATCTCAAGTTGGTTTTGATTACATTAAAGGTACATCACCCACACACGCTATAAGGGATTATGCTGGCGTTTTCACTAACAAGGCTTATGGTGATTTTACTGTCGAATACAAAAAGGATTCTCTTTATTTCAATTTCAGAAATACAATATTACCGCTGAAACAGTATCATTACAATCGATTTGACACGCCAGATGATGAAGACTTTGGCAAATGGAGTATCAATTTTAGCATAAGTCCACAGGGCGAAATATCCGCAGCCGTGGTTTCAATAGATGAAGGCCAGGTAACATTCAGTAAAAAACCAGATGAGTCTTTGGCAAATTCTGAAGTATTAAATCAATACATTGGAAAATATGAATTTGCAGGCTCGGAGTTTGAAATAAAATTGAAAGACAATAAACTAACAATTTTAGGAACTACTAACGACATACTTATCCCCTACAAAAAGGACATATTTAAGGTGGAAAAGTTCGATGACCTTCAAATCGAGTTTATAATAGAAAACAATGAGGTTTCTGGATTAAAATATAAAACACCATCAGGAATATATGAGTGCAAAAAGATAGAATGACTTTTCATAACAATGTATGTTGTTCATGTCGGGAAAAAGCCCGGCACACCAATTGGACGAGACGTTGTGCTTCAAGTAAAATAGCAAATAATAAAACCACAAATACTGATGAAGAAATCAAAGATATTGAATCCAAAAAGGGAATTCATTAAAACAATAAATACCGATAAAACAGGCAGATCTATCGCCCATTTTTTTTCAATCGTACTATTATTTTCAATCATAGTGTCGTGTTCTGGAAAAAAAAATAAAAAAGAAATTAGTCGGAGGCAAAATATTGTATTAATCGTTGCCGATGATTTAGGTTTTGGTGATATCGGTTGTTATGGTGGTGATATTAAAACACCAAATATTGATGATTTAGCCTCTAAAGGCATTAAGTTTAGTAGTTTCCATACGGCACCCATGTGCGCACCCACTCGGGCAATGTTGCTATCTGGAAATGACAACCATATTGCAGGAATGGGGGGGCAAGGAAATATTACTACAGAATTTGGCTATGAAGGAACATTGTCAAACCGGATAGTAACAATTCCGGCAATGCTAAGAGAAGGTGGTTATCATACCTATATGGCAGGTAAATGGCATCTAGGCCAAGAACCTGAATCCAATCCGCATCAAAAGGGATTTGAACACTCTTTTGTACTACTTGGTGGTGCAGGGAATCATTATAACAACCAAAGTGCCTTACGAAAAGGGTATTCTAATTACACCGAGGACGGAGATTCTATTTCATGGAAAGAAGGGAACTACTCTACCGATTTTTATACTGATAAAATTATCGAATATATAGATCTTAATAAAGATGATGACCAGCCCTTTTTTGCATTTGCAGCTTATACATCGCCACATTGGCCGTTACAAGTAGATAAAAAACATTGGGAAAAGTATAAAGGTCAATACGATGATGGGTATGAGAAATTAAGAGAACGAAGGTTAATCAGCCTTAAAAAAGCGGGGATAATTCCAAATGATGCGATCGCTCCTCCCAGACATGAAAGAGTAATTCCATGGGACTCTTTATCGAATCAAGAAAAGATGAAGGAAGCTAGGAAAATGGAATTGTATGCAGGGATGATTGATAATTTAGACCAAAATATAGGCAGATTGGTTAATTACCTGAAAGACATTGGTGCGTATGAAAACACCTTATTTGTATTTATGTCAGATAATGGCGCAGCACCCAGAGACTTTATAAATGATGATCGTTTTACAAGTTTAAAGGAATATTATAATGATGACTATGAGAACATGGGCAATGCCAATTCTTATATTTCTTATGGCCCTCAATGGGCAGAGGCTGGTTCTTCTCCATTTAGGTATTTTAAAGACTTTGCAACACAAGGGGGGATAAATACAACGATGATTATTAAAGGCCCAAAGGTGAATAGAGAAAATGAAATTCATCATGGTTTTACGAGCATATTGGATTTGGCGCCCACTTTTTATGATGTAGCCAATCTTACCTATCCTGAAGTCTACAAGGGGAATAAGGTCTATCCCCTCAAAGGAAATTCACTTATCCCTTTTGTGTCTGGAAATACAAATGAAATTCATGACTCAGAATATGTATTTGCTATGGAGCACTACGGGAATGCTATGCTAAGAAAAGGGAATTGGAAAATAACAAATTTTAAACACCCCTTTGAACTTGAAAATTTCGCGCTTTATAACCTTTCAAATGATCTGGGAGAGCAAACCGATCTTAAGGAATCCGAAGAAGAAAAGTATGAAGAATTGTTAAAGGAGTGGATGAAATTTTCAGATGAAATTAAAATTCAGACTCCAACGCCATCTCCTTCTAAAAACGAATGATAGCTATTTTATGAACACCAAAGCACAACACCGTGCAATATTTTGTAGAAAAGTGATAGTTTCTACTTACAGGATGGGCTGCTATACAACAACGTTTGCAGACATTTTAAAAAAAACAAGACATGAAACAGCTCATATTATTGACTTTAACAATTGTACTCACGGCAACAAGTTGTCAAAATAAAAATAGAGCTTCTAATACCCCCTCTTTAGAAAGCTATGTAGACTCACTTTTTCAAGTAAATATTGATAGTGCTCAGATCGCTGGTGGAGCGATTTTGGTATTTCAAAAAGATAAAATGCTGTTACATAAATCATATGGAAAGGCCAGTCTAGAGCTCTCTGTACCCATGCCTGATGAGGGTATTTTTGAAATTGGCTCCGTTACAAAACAGTTTACTGCTGCCGCGATACTTAAATTGGTTGAAGCGAAAAAACTCTCTTTAGACGATGACTTTACGAAATACTTAGAGTTCGATACGAAAGGACGAAAAGTAACCATTAATGAGTTACTTAACCACACTTCAGGTATTGCAAGCTATACCGCTTTACAGGAATTCGAGGAAATGTCTATTATGGATCTTCCTCGAGATTCATTAGTACGATTGGTGGAATCAAAAGACTTTATGTTCGAACCAGGTGAAGCATTAATCTATAATAATTCAGCTTATTTTTTTCTAGGATTAATTATTGAAAAAATAACTGGGCAGACCTATGAAGAGTATTTACAAAAAACATTTTTTGAACCATTAGGAATGACTAGCACATCATATAGTTCAAACGCTGCAATAATTAAAAATAAAGTGTATGGATATAGATACACTCCAGAGGGCTTGTTACAAAAGAGATATCTAAATCATAGATGGCCATTTTCTGGCGGTTCTCTTTCTAGTAGCGCACACGATGTATTAATCTGGATGATGGCGCTTCATAATAGAGAAATACTATCAGAAGAATTGTACCAGTCATTAATTACTCCGGGGCAATTAAAAGATGGATCCAATCTTCATTATGGCAAAGCATTGGGTAATTATTCAGATTTTGGAAACCACAGAATTGGACATGGAGGTGCAATAAATGGATTTTTAACAGATACTAGATATTTTCCAGATGAAGATTTATATATTATTTGTCTTACAAACACTATGGGACCCATTGGGGCCAGTTTCTTTGCAGATAAAATTACTTGGAAATTCCTCGATAAGAAAACACCTCAAAGTATGGCGTTAGATCTTGATACTAAACTTTTGGAAGGCAAATACATGGGGGCTATAAGAGGAGTTTATAACTATTCCATAGAGGTTAAATCGATACCGAATGGAATAACCATTCGGCATAAAGATAGAGTAGAGGTAGATACGTTGAATACATATATAGGCAACAATACTTGGGCAGATGGCAATACTAAAATTAAGATAAAAAACGATGAGGTTCGTATTGATGAACCATTTTCCTATTATATTCTTAAAAAAGAGATTAAATAAACGAAAGGCCAACACCATACCAAATTAATGGCTTGAACGCGCCTGCCTGAAGTCAGGCAGGCAATAAACCACATACAAAACACATCATGATGTTATCTAAAATAAAATAATCCCGATATGAAAATAGGTACTCCCATTCTTCTTTTCTTAATTTTAGTGGGTTGTTCTTCTTAAAACGAAAAAGACAAGAAACTTTTAGACGAACGAATCACGAGAATTGAAAAAAGGATTCAACCAAATCTCCAAATGCAAGGAGATAGTATTCCAAACTTCAATCTTGAGGAAAGGATGAAGGAATTAGGTATTCTTGGTGTTCGTATTGCAATTCTCAATACAGGTGAAGTTGAATGGGCTAAAGTGACTCACAAATACTAAAATGAATCGGTGAACGGAGCTATTTAATAGGACGATGTAAGCCAGTGCCCTCAGTACTTATATTAATTGGGCATCTACTTCTTTTAGTTGGGCGTTGTAGTAAATTGGCTCTATACCCAATCAGGTATATCATGATCTAAAACTCTCTAAATTATACCCGTTTTTAACGGTTCATGTCTAATTTTTTATAGAACATTTTTTTGTAGGTATTATTTAATAGATGAAATAAAAGAATGTGCCTCTGTGTTATTTACAGAATATATTGGGCAACAGCCCGCCAAAAACCTCAGGAATTTGCACCAAAACCACAGAGATTAACAATAAAACAATGACCACTCCTTTTGGATTCTTTGTTAAAAAAGAATATATTGCAGAAATTAAGCGATAAGGCAATAGAATTGGGGTAGTTTTGCCCTTTATAACGAACTTATTCGGAACAGAAAAATAGAAATTTATTTTTCTATAACACTTATATTTGATTAGACACTAACAAAGAAATATCATTCGAAAAAGGAGCAGTATGAAAACTCGAGAAAGCGAATTTTTTATTGATAAAATTATTTCGAAATAGAACCATTACCGAATTCACCAGAAATGCTAAAAAAAGAAGATTAAAGCGGAATTAAAACAGCCAAAGAAAACAGCAAAATGGAAACACCGGATAAAGAGAGCGATTAGTTTATTGCTTAATCAAAGATTCGTGCAATTTTGCTTGCTTCTAATTTTTTCTTCGGAAAATCTTTACACACAAAACCGCAACTTTTATTGAAAAACACCTTGTAAAACATTATAAACCTCGCCCTAAAAATGAATTTTTCACCAAACATACTTGTTATTGAAGGTGCTATAAATAATTTCCCTTTAATTAAAACAATTCTTAGTGACAAAAAAGTTAATCTTATACAAGCTAATTCTAATATAGAGGATCTAGACAAAATACCTAAAATTACGTTTGCACTTGCAATTATCGATATTACAATATCAGAGATGAATAGTCTTGAATTGGTATTGAAAATAATTGAGGAAAAATCAAATGAGAAAGTGCCAATATTATTTATCACTAATAGCGTTACGGATAATATAGAAATAATGGAGGGATACAATACTGGAGCAATTGATTATATCTTTAGACCCATTAATAATCTGATGCTAAAGAGTAAGATTTTACTGTTTATTAATCTTTTCACTCAGAAGCAAAAGCTTATTGCTAATTCCACACTTTTAAAAAAATCTAGGATAAAATTAACTCAAACTAACAAAGCCCTTAACAAAAGTATAAAAAAACACAAAAACTATATTGAGAACGATCCTGATGCTGTTTTTGTAACCGATAAAACTGGAAAAATCTTAGAGGCGAACCAAGCAATGTTCCAAATAACAGGATATTCAGAGAAAGAACTTTTAAAACTTTCGCTTCCCCATCTCCTTTCAAAAGATTCGGATCAAGCAAACTGGTTTAAATCCAAACTTTCAAGTAGAGAGTTACTAATTAAACACAAGAGCGGAACGAACCATTCTGTGAGTATAAAAGACGTTAAACTTTCTCAAAATAAATTTCTTTTTTTTATAAAGAATAAAGCTCCAAAAGAAGAAATAATCAATCTAGGGGGATATTTAAAAACAATAACAAAAAATCTCTCCATCGGTATTTATTATTGTAATACAGATGGAAAATTTCTTTATATAAACAAAAAATTAGAAGAAATTACCGGCTATAAACAGGATGAAATAACCAGTAATAACTTATTGTATTCAAGCTTCTTATCTTTAAAAGACACTAGAAAGGCTCTAAAGTTATTTACCCTTACTATTCTTGGAAAACACCCTAAATCTCAATTTTTCACCTTAAATGGAGAAGGAAAAACTCAAAAACATGTAGAGATTTCCCATTTACGAATGAACATCAAAGGGGAAGATATAATAATGGGAATGGTTACTGAACTTGCAGAAAAAATAAACTCTAAAAATCAAAGAAAAAAGAAAACTTACCAATTGCGCGATACTTTTGAAGATATTACAAAGCGAACAACCTTGGAGGAAAAATATAAAGTAATTCAAGAAACTTCAATCGATAGTTTCTGTATAACCGATCTTTCTGGGCATCTTCTCGATGTAAACAACCCCTTTATTGCCATGATGGGGTACACTAAAAAAGAATTACTAACGAAGACTCTTCAAGATCTAGAAAACAAGAATAATTCTGGAGCTATAAATCAAATTATCGAAAGAGTAATACAAACTGGAACTGAAACCAGTGAGGTAGAACAGCAAAATAAAAAAGGAGAAGTTCTCGAAGTTCTGGTTAGTGTTACATATAACTCTAGATTCAATGGAAGATTGTATGTTTTTTTTCATAATAACACGGATAAAAATATCACCGATAAAATCCTGAAATTAAGCGAACAGAAATACAATACAATGCTAAATGCCTCCCCTGACGGCATTATATTAATTAATAACAAAGGAATTATTATTGAAGTTTCCGAAATCGGACTTGAATTATTCGGGTTCAATAATAAAGAAGAATTGCATGGAAAACATTATTTATATTTAGTTGCACCTGAAGAGAAAAACATAATTAAAGAGGTTATTTCTAAAACAATAGATGAAGGAATTAATCAAAATATTGAGGTAAAATTTAAAAGAAGAAACAAATCTTTTTTTCCGGGCGAAATTAGCACAACTTTAATACAAGAACCACTTGGAGAGCCCTTCTTTTTTATGATTACTGTGCGCGATATTACTACGCGAAAGAAAATGGAGGAAAAAATGATACATGCTGACCGTATGGCCAGCCTTGGAGAGATGGCCTCGGGTATTGCTCATGAAATTAACCAGCCTTTAAACACGGTCTCGCTCATTATGGATAATGTTTTACGCGAGGTTACAGAAAATAAAAATACAGACAAAAGTTACCTTGCGAAAAAGACCGATAAAGTTTTTGATAATATTATAAGGATCAGGAATATTATTGATCATATTAGGGCCTTTTCAAGAGACCAGTCTGATTATATATCGGCTAGCTTTGATGTCAATTCAAGTATCAATAATGCCATTAATATGATCGCTGAACAATTAAAGCATTATTCAATAAACTTAATTTTACAATTAGATCATAACCTATCCTTAATCATAGGTAATACCTTTACTTTTGAACAGGTAATCCTTAATTTGTTATCAAATTCAAAAGATGCCCTACTTGAAAAAAATAGCCAAAATAGTTTAGACTATGATATGTTCATTAAAATCACCTCATTTATGGAAAATGAATACTTGATTATTGAAGTAGTTGATAATGGAAAAGGGATTAAAAAAGAAGATATTGAAAATGTAACACTTCCTTTTTATACAACAAAAGAGACCGGAAAGGGAACAGGCCTTGGATTATCTATTTCGTATCGAATAATAAAAGAATTGGGAGGGACAATTGAATTAGAGCCCAATACATTTAAGGGAACAACGGTTCGAATAAGTTTAAAGGTTTTAAATTAAAAAAAATGTTAGAACAAAAAATGGAAGTATTGATTCTTGACGATGAGAAAGATTTTACAGAAGAATTGTATGAGTTTTTTCAAAACTCAGGATATAAAGCCTACGAGGCAAATACAGCAAACAAAGCAGAAGAAATTTTATCTTCTCAAAAAATAGACCTCCTTATTCTTGATGTGCGCATCCCTGGAGTAAATGGTCTGGACATTTTAAAAGAAGTAAAAATTAAATTCCCTTCGATCGAAGTGATTGTTGTTTCAGCTCATGGAGATATGGATACAGTGATTAAGGCTATTCGATTTGGCGCATTTGATTATCTGCGCAAACCTTTCAGACACATCGATATGCAAATTGCAATTCAGCGCACTCAAAAATTCTTACAACTCAATCAAAAGATTAATCATCTGGAGGAAAAGAACTCGTTAATCTCAAAAAGTCTCAAAAAAAAAATAGACAGACAATTTATTGGTGTTAGCCCTCAAATTCAAAAAGTATTAGAACAAGCCATTATCGCGGGAAATTATGAGGATGCCAATGTTTTAATTACAGGTGAAAGTGGCACTGGAAAAGAAAATATTGCACGAATTATACATCATTCAAGTGCAAGGAAAGATAATGAACTTTTAGCAGTTAACAGCAATGCTATTGCGGGATCACTTTTAGAAAGTGAATTTTTCGGACATAAAAAAGGATCATTTACAGGGGCGACCACAGATAAAATGGGTTATTTTGAAGTATGCGACAAAGGAACTTTGTTTCTGGATGAAATTGCTGATATGCCTTTTAATCTGCAGGCAAAACTGCTGCGTTCTATTGAAGAAAAAGTGATCATACGGGTTGGAGATACCAAGCCGATTCATACAGACTTTCGAATAATTTCTGCCACAAATGTGAATATTGAAGAAAATGTTAATAAAAAGAAATTTAGACTCGATCTTCTTCATCGACTAAATACATTACATATACATGTCCCCCCACTAAGAGAGAGACGGGCAGATATTAAACCGCTACTCATTTACTTCGTAAACACTTTTAAAACAAAATTTAATAAACCCAATTTAAAAATCGATAATGTTGTATTTAAAGTGCTGAGAGAATATGATTTTCCCGGAAATGTGAGGGAATTAAAAAATATGGTTGAGAGAGCTATTATTCTTTGCCAAAATAACTCACTTGGGGTAGATGATTTCCCTGAAAAATTAAAAAAATCGTCCGGAATTGACAACAATTCTGATTCATTAAATCTAAAAAGTGTTGAAATTAATTTAATAAAAAAAGCGCTAAAAACTTCTAAATATAATCAAAAATCTGCTGCTGAGATTCTCGGAATAAGCCGAGATGCACTCATCCGAAAAATGATAAAACATGAAATAAACAAGAATTTACAAGAATAGTGATAACGACCATACACTATCCCTAAAATTTAAGATGGGAGGCTGTTTTCTATCCTTTTTTTATTTTTCTAAAACCAAAATTTTTCTATAAACTAAAAACATTTTTTTGTTCTGGAAAACTTCTGATTCCGTTAAGTAATCCAGGTTTTACTATATTAAATCTCTCTAAAGAAAGGATTCTAACCATAAGTGCAGAACATCCCGGCATTGCCTCCAATAAAGAGTAAGAAACAAAAAATATAAATTAGGTGCTCATTTCCGCACATGTGTGCGATTATTTTAATCCTATCCTTTATGGTTTACGTCATCGTATTTACAGAATGTTTTAATATAAAATAAAATATTATTTTAAGTTACTCACGAACAGGTATTTTATATACTTCTATAATTATTATTAGCAATTAAAAGTCTTTTGGCACTCTATTTGCCCTTAACGATAATCGAGGAAAAGCCGTCCCTCATAATAAAGCACGGTTTAAATAATTAAATATTTTTAAAATGGCAGTAGAAAAAACAGTAGGTTCATCAAGTTTAGTAGAAGTAATTGACCGTATCTTAGACAAAGGAGTTGTTGTAGATGCGTGGGTAAGAGTTTCATTAGTAGGTATCGAACTTCTTGCAATTGAAGCAAGAATTACAGTAGCTTCAGTTGAGACATACCTTAAGTATGCAGAAGCAATTGGATTAACTGCAAAAGCAGCATAATGCAGCTTATTGCAAAGTAATTATTCTTGCTAAGAAGTCCTTACGTTGATGTAACAGCTCTAGCACGTTTTACCAAGAATTATTTATTACCTTAAGAATTAAAAATACAGGCCTAGTACCCGAAAGCATGCAAAACAATTCTCTCTTAGAAGGTGTCATTAATTCTTATGATGACAGGATCCAGAAAATTCAAACGGCTTTTCAATCTTCAGAAAACATTACAGAATCCACTCACTTAATTTTTGCTAATGTTCAGAATTCTCTAAATAATCTAAAAAAAGAAAGAGAAATATTAAATTCTAAACTCAGTGAAGCCATGGCAAAAAATGGTTCTTTACGAAAAAAAGATTATAATTTAATGATGAGTGATGTTCTAAACTTATTTAATAAAAAAGAATTAGAGACTGAAAGACAGTTTTTTTATTTTATAG
>Ga0307488_10000928_pt1 | contig 24363 bp, 30 predicted proteins | sample SB02metaG_FD_202248 | JGI IMG/M metagenome (GOLD analysis project Ga0307488, IMG submission 202248) | Sea-ice brine microbial communities from Beaufort Sea near Barrow, Alaska, United States - SB 0.2 | ecosystem: Environmental > Aquatic > Marine > Coastal | place: USA: Alaska | collected... | reverse complement strand
CTCAGTGAAGCCATGGCAAAAAATGGTTCTTTACGAAAAAAAGATTATAATTTAATGATGAGTGATGTTCTAAACTTATTTAATAAAAAAGAATTAGAGACTGAAAGACAGTTTTTTTATTTTATAGAAGAACTAAAAGAAGCTACGCAATCATTAAAAAACAGTTTGTTAGACATTAAAGATGTTAACTCTCAACAGACTAGTGAAAAAATTACAATTATTAAAGAACAAGTTGCTCAAATTACAAAACTTCAGGGATCAAGGAAAGAGACAGTCATTAAATCTTTTACAGATTTTCAACAAATGCATAATCGGATAATCTTGAATCTAGAAGACTTATTGAAAAAAGGAGATAACGTTCAGGTAAAAGATATAAAATTAATTAAAAATAAGATTATTAGAGAGATTAACTAATACTAGAAATTAAATATCCAATCCATATAAAACATAAAAAAATGAAATTATCATCAGAAATGAAAAGTTTAAGTGAAGGAATTCTTGCCTCATTCAAACAAAGGGTTAAGGAAACTGAAGATCGTGTAAAAAACAATGCGCAATTTATTAATGAAGTTCATACCACACTGGATGGTTTTAGTCAAGACCGCAAAAAAAGAGCGGCTGTTATAAATACGAATGCAAAAGCATTAAGAGAAAATCTTAAAAGTGGCGAAAAAGAGCGTCTAAATATCTACAACAATTTAATGTCGGGCATACGAAGTACCGTTGGTACTATAAGGAAAGATGTTTCAGACATCCAAAACTCTACCTTACAACTATTAAATGAATTTGGTGCTAGTAGAGCACAAATCGCTAAAGAACTAGAAAATTTATTTGCTCAAGGAAAAAGCGATAGAGCTGAATCCAATAAAAGCAGAAAAGAAGAAGAACAACAAAGGATTAAATCTTTTGACGGCTTAATGAAAACTATTAATGCCGACCTAAAAAGCATAAATAGCGAGGTTTTAACCATCTTAACTAACACCAACGGCTTACTTACTAAATTTGAAAAAGAACGTCAAGAAATGTCAGCAGATCTAAAGACGGAATTGAGTAAGAATTTATCAGAAAGAGTCGAGTATACCCGATCATTGGTAAATGGGTTCCAGAAAAGTCTCTCTGAAATAAGTAAAGAAAATAAACAACTAGCTAAAGAAATGAGAGAAACTCTCGCAGATAGCCAGAAAAATATTGCCACAAGCAATTTAGAGCGAATTGAAAACTATAACACCGTAATCACGAACATCCAAGCTTCAATTAAAGACATAAGAAAAGGGGTAAATATAAGCATGAAGGGTACTTCAAAAATGATTGCTGATTTATCAACAGATAGAAGTGAAGCTGCAGCTGAATGGAGTAAAATGCAGGAAGAAATTCGTCAAATCCAGCAAAATGGAATGGCACCAACAAAAACCAAAGAAAAGGTTCAAACTAAAGCTAAAGAAAAGGTTCAACCTAAAGCTAAAGAAAAGGTTCAAACGAAAGCTAAAGAAAAGGTTCAACCTAAAGCTAAAGAAAAGGTTCAAACGAAAGCTAAACCAATAAAGCAAGAGGCTTCCACCGCTATCTTAAAAACAAAGGCAGAGCTAATTAAAAAAACTTCAGTTACAGCCAAACCTGATGCAAAAACAATGGAATCTCCTGTTAAAACTAAAGAAAAAACAGCAGTTCCTGTATCATTAGAAGACAAAATTCTAGACTATATTAATCGTAATAAACAAGGAGTGAAAATTTCACAAATGGAAGGACCGCTTAAGGAAACAAGAATGAGATTAGGCTTTGTTGCCAAAAAATTACTTGATTTAGGACAGCTTAGAAAAATTGATAGTCTTTATTACCCAATAAAATAATATGTAAAAAAAATTAGAGTCTAAGAAACTTTCCTTTTCAGTATACAAGTTTCATTCGTTCGCCTGTTTTTATTTTAAAATCGACCCTAAATATGACTAAAACAATCATTTGTGCTTTCTGTAATGGAACTGGAACAGACCCTTTTGGTCTCCTTTCTTCGATATCAAAATGCCAGGTATGTAAAGGCTCAAAAGGGATTGATATAAAAGAACCTTTCACACCTTGTGTTTACTGCTCTGGATCCGGTGAAAATATTCTTGGCGCCCGGGTTCCATGTATTGTTTGTGGAGGGAAAGGAAACAATCACTTTCACAACAAAACAGAATGCTCTCAATGCAAAGGAACAGGAAAAGGCAGCGATCATTTGCCTTGCACCCTTTGCGGTGGTATAGGGTTAAAATAAAACTTATGAATAATCCAGGAGACACAATAAGGCGTAGCTTATCAAAAAGACAAGACGCATTAAATAAGTTTAAAGCAAAGAATGAAGCTTTCTTTATTGCAAAAAAACAAATATTAAAAGAAATAGAAGAAGCAAAAACTATTTGGGAGCATACGATTGAACAACTCCCAAATCAGAAACTTTATTAATCATCAAACGCGCAGAACATGAATAAGAACGACAGCAACAATAATGAGACAAATACGGTGCTTGAACTCAAGCCAATGCAAGATTTTGTTGAGACAGAGTATATTGAAAACATTACTAACCGAGGACTAACTTACATAAAGGCTGGATTCCCCGTTCATTTTAGAGGGCCATCGGGAACTGGAAAAACAACGGTTGCTATGCACTTGGCAAGCAAAATTGGAAGACCGGTAATCATCATTCATGGTGATTCAGAGTATAAAACTTCTGATTTGGTAGGGAATGAGTCAGGTTACAAATTTAAAAAATTAGATGATAAGTTTATTCATACAGTCCATAAAGTTGAGGAAGAAATGGAAAAAAAATGGGTAAATAATCGTTTAACCATTGCTGTTAAACACGGTTTTACCCTTATTTATGATGAATTTACACGCTCACGCGCTGAAGCCAATAATATTCTGCTTCCCATACTACAAGAAGGGATGATGACTACATCTGCCTCAAAACAAGAGGATTACTATATGAAAGTGCATCCAGAATTTCGTGCAATTTTCACCTCAAATCCAGAGGAATATGCGGGGGTTAACAGAACTCAAGATGCATTGAGAGATCGAATGGTGACCTTAGATCTTGATCATTTTGACTATGATACTGAATTAAGAATTACACAGGCAAAATCTAAACTTACACTAAAGGAGACCGAAATAATCGTAAAGGTGGTTAGAGGCTTACGCGAATCGGGAAAGACTGAATTTGATCCAACAGTTCGTGGTTCTATAATGATTGCAAAAACACTCGCAACATTAGAAACAACCCCATTAAAATCAAAAGAAATGTTTAGAACAATTTGTCAAGACATTCTTACTTCTGAAACAAGCCGAGTGGGCTCTAAAACAAATCAAGAAAAAGTAAGAGGGATTGTGGATGTCTTAATTGATAAATACACAAAATAAGATCAAATTTTCACCCTCAATCACTAAATAATTAATTCCATATATCATGCCATTATCGAACTCAATTAAAGGCCTTCAGAATATCAAATCGATGCATAGTGTTAATAAATCTGGCATTCCAAATAAAGAGGACTCCGATTTCCTGAAAATATATATATTAGAAAAAGAAAAAGGTCGCTTAAAGAATGAAGAATTAAGAGCTATACAGAGGCTTGAAGTTATTCAAAAAAGATTGACTGAGATACAAGAATTTACAAATGAAAATTTAGGTTTGAGACAACCCATTGAGAAAGATAAAAAAACAGACAAAAACAATAAAGAAGATTGGCAAACCATGTCAATTGATTATTAATAAAAAATAAATATAATAGTATGTCCGAACCATCACATTCCATTAACGCAAGTGGTTTAGCCGATATTCTCGAAAGAGTGCTCGATAAAGGAGTTGTAATTGCAGGTGATATAAAAATTCAAATAGCTGATATTGATCTAATAACCATTAAAATAAGATTATTAGTTTGTTCCGTTGATAAAGCATTAGAAATGGGAATTAATTGGTGGCAGGAAGACCCCAGTCTTTCAACCAAAGCACGCGAAAAAGAATTAGAGGAAAATCAATCTGAAGTTGTTAAACGACTTGAACAAATTGAATCAAAAATTAATTCTCTTTAATTTTATTAGGGGTTAAAGGTAAATCCATCGGATTATATAAAATCAAACATATGGATCAAAATAAAAATAAAGATCAAAATCAGAATCCTGATTTTGATCTTTTCGGATTGACTAATTTATTTAATGGTTTAAATGAATTATTAGATCTTGCAGAAAACATTGAAAAAAAGGACCCTCTTAACAACACAGATAAAATTCATCTAGATCCGCTAGAAAATGGAATGAAAGGAGTTTATGGTTTTACTATTAATCCCGTGTTGGGAGGGAAACCAAAAGTTAAAACTTTTGGTAATATAAAAAAAACACCGAACGGACCTAAAGTTGATGAAGAACGTGAACCTTTGACGGAAATTTTAGAACAAAAAGATGAAATTATTATTTTTTCTGAAATACCAGGAGTCGAAGACAATGACATCATTATAGAATTAAAGGAAAATATTCTAAAATTTTCGGCAGCAAATAATAGCCGAAAATACCGAAAAAAAATACTGCTATCACATAAAGTCCAAAAACAAAGCTTCAGTCATACATATAAAAATGGAATTTTAGAAATAAAAATAAAAAAATAAATATTATGCCTCTTGTTGGATTAGAACATAGCGAACTAAAACTCATAATTTTTGGAGGTAAAGGAGGTGTGGGAAAAACAGTTTCAGCCATTTCAACAGCATTCGAATTATCTAAAAACCACAAAACATTACTCATTTCTACCGATCCAGCTCATTCTATATCTGATTGTCTAGAACAAGAAATTGGTTCCAAAATTCTTAAGTTAAAAGGAAAAGAGAACATAGACGCTATTGAGATAGATGCCAATAAAGCACTGCATAATTTTAAAACAGAACATCAGAGCAAATTAAAAAAGCTTTTTAATACTTCTACGTATCTTGATAATCAGGATATTGATGAAGTGTTAAAATTGTCAATACCGGGTATTGACGAAATAATGAGTTTTAAAATTATAATGGATCTTATCGAAGAGGGTAACTATGATAAATATGTGGTTGATACAGCCCCAACGGGACATGCACTGAGACTAATATCATCACCCGAAATGTTGGATAATTGGATTAAGGTTTCTGTAAGAATGAGATGGAAGTATCGGTATATGGTTACCCGTTTTTCGGGTTCATATAAACAAGATGAAGTTGGCGATTTTTTATTTAATTTAAAAAAGATGGTCAAAAGAACTGATAACATGTTGCGAGATAAAACCAAATGTGAATTTATTCCGGTTTGTATTCCCGAAGCAATGGCGATTAAAGAAACTATAGGATTACTCGATAAACTTGCAACATATCAAATATTTACAAGACAACTTATTGTAAACAATGTGATGGTTTCAGATGATGGTGAGTTTTGTAAAAGAATAAAGATTTCACAATCGCCCTATTTAAAAGAAATTAAAAAAGAATTTAGCACTTTAAATGCGGTTGAAATACCAAAATTTGCGAAAGAGATTAAAGGATTAGCCTCATTAGATAAATTTAAAACTTCTCTTTTTGAAAGGCTAATAAACAAGTAAATAATCTTGTTTTAAATAAAAGATAAAATTAGGAGTGCGAGATTTTAAAAGCAACTATTTGAAAAAATAGATTAGAAAATAGATCATTAATTCGCGAAAAAGAAGTGTTCTCGCCGTTATTTAAAGCAAGATCCCAAGCTATTAAAAGGATGTATTGTGATTTAGAAAAACAAACATAAAAGTACTAGTTAGATGCACAATATAAAAAGAAGAACATCTAAGCAAATATTGAAGAGAAAATAAAAAGATACGTTATAGCTACTATGTATAATAAGACATCTTGAAAACATAATGGAATTAATATAAAGACAAAAAAAAGAAACTTAAATTTTATGGTAACAAAAGGAATATATCTCTACGCAATTGTACCGAACTCTTACAGCGAAGAAATGTTTAAATCTATCGAAAATATAGGAATTTATCTAATTCCATATAAAAATCTATTTGCGATTGTTTCCGACCGAAAGGAGAATAAAATAGAGCAATTAGACCGCCAAGAATTAGGGCATTTATTGGTAGATCACCAAAAAAAAATTGAGCACTTTCAAGAAGTAGGTTTTTCCATGCTTCTTCCTATGCAAATGGGCACATTTTCGCAATCTAAGGCGGAGGTTTCTAACATCCTTCAAAATGGGTATGATCTAATTTCAGCCTCCCTTGAAAAGATTAACAACCTGACCGAATTTAATGTTGCTGCAGTTTGGGCAGATTTTTCGAAGACACTAGAAATGGTATCTACCCATCCCGAAATTAGCACTATGAGAAATAAGTTAACAGAAAAAAAGGAGGAGCCTACAGAAACAGAGCAAGTGGCCATTGGCATGAAAGTGCAAGAGGAATTAATAAATAAAAACACCCAAGTTGAGTTAAATATTATAAATTCTTTGTCACCCATCTGTATTGATAAAAGAACACATGACACCATGAACGATGAAATGGTGATGAACTCTGCTTTTCTCATTGAGAAAAATAACACAGAAAAGTTTGAGGAAATAATTAACCAGTTAGATGAAGATTACAACGAAACATTAAATTTTAAGTTGATAGGGCCACTTCCTTGCTATAGTTTTTATACCATTGAAGTAAAGAAAATAAATCACCTGCAAGTAACCGAGGCTCAAAATGCGCTTGGTTTGACAAAAGAATCTACCCAAGTAGAAATCAAAAAAGCATACCAAGAAAAGGCAAAGGAATTGCACCCAGATTCTAATCAAAAGAATATCAACCAAGAGGGTTTCAATAAAATAAATAAAGCCTATAAGATGTTGCTTGAATATTCAGAAGTAGCAAGGAACACTGCTACAGAACATGTAACATCTCAAGAAAAGCAAAAAGAGACGGAAGACTTAATACTGGTAAAAATAAAGGAATAATATGGCGAGAGACGGGAAATATATTTATTGTATTATTGAATCAGATTACGACATTAATCTTGGTCCAATAGGCGTAGGTGCCAATGGAGATTTGGTGTCTACCGTAGGTTTTGATGGGGTGTGTATGGTGGTTAGTAACCATCCTATTAACGACTTCAAAATGAATCCTGAAAACATGATCGCTCATCAAAAAGTGATTGAAGAAGTCATGAAAGAATTTGATAGTGTTATCCCAATAGGATTTGGCACCATCGCGGCAACCCCAGATGAAATACGTAACCTATTGAGTCGCAGACATAGAGAGTTTAAAGAATTGCTCTTGCAGTTTGAAAATAAAGTAGAGCTCAATGTCTGTGGAACCTGGAAAAATATGAAAGGGATCTACAATGAGATTGATAAAAAACATAATAATTTGCAGAAAATTAGACTGGAAATTGATAAGTTACCCGATTTAGAAAAGAGAAATCTAAAAATTTCTGAAGCTGGTGAATTTGTTCAACAAGCACTAGAGGATAAGAAAGAAGAAGAAGCGGAAAATATTATTGATGTTTTTCGACGATCTGTGTTCGAATATAAACTTAACAAAACCAACGGAGATGACAAGTTTATGAATATTGCATTTCTTGTAAATAGTGGAAGAGAGAAAGAATTTGACAATATCATGGACGATCTGGGTGTCAAATATGGGGATAGAAGCGATTTTGTATATTCAACCCAGTTGCCAATTTATAATTTCGTTGATCTAAAAATATTTCCAGAAAAATGGGAATTATAAAATAATTTAATGAACAAGAGGTATGACTAGCAAAGAGGAAATAGTGAATGAAGGGAAATATATTTATGGAATTATTCGACATAAAGGCCCAATAGACTTTGGTTTCATTGGAATCGGCAAACGATCTGACTTAGTTTATGGCGTCTATTACAATAACGTCTGTGCCATTGTTAGTAATTCTCCAATTATACAATATGAGGTTAGACGTGTAAATATGATTGCACACGAAAAAGTGCTGGAAGAGGTAATGAAACAATTTACCGTTCTTCCTGCTCAGTTTTCAACAATATCCGAACACAATAATGATGATGGAATACTAAGAATTCTGGAGAAAGATTATAACAAGTTTGATAAACTGTTAATTAAGATGGAGGGTAAAAAAGAGCTTGGACTAAAAATACTGGCCAATGAAGAGCGAATTTATGAAAGTATTGTAGACAAATATGACGCAATTAAAAGCATGCGTAGAAAATTAATAAAACTTAACCTACCCCCTTCCCAAACTCATTACCAACGAACAAAAATAGGCGAAATGGTCGCGGAAGCCCTTAAGACGGAAATCGAGAACTATAAAAATAAGATTATTGATTTCTTAAATCCATTTTTTGAAGACATAAAAATTAATGACAATTATGGAGAAATGATGATCTTGAATGGTGCATTTCTTGTTAATGGCGATAATGAATCTAAATTTGATAAGGCAGTAAAAGATTTAGATGAGGAATATGGGCGCTTTATGACCTTCAAATTTGTAGGGACATTACCGTCTTATAATTTTGTTACCCTTGTAATAGATACTAAATAAAGAGAATATGTTTTTAATAGATAGTGCTCTACTGGCTCCTTTAAAAGGTGTTATTTTTATCGCAGAGAAAGTAAATGAGGTAATAAATAAAGAAAGGTCTGATGAAGGTACCATCAAAGAAAGATTGATGGGATTGCAATTGAAATTTGAAATGGACGAAATTGATGAAGAAGAATACGATAAAAGAGAGGATGAATTATTAGGCTTACTAGAAAACATCAGAAAGGAAAAATAAAAAAAACAAAATAAAACAATATGAGTAATATTATTGATGTAAAAAAAACAGTAGTTAAGTTCCTCAAAGAGAATATTAAGTGCCATCACATCACAGTAGTGAAAATTCAAAAAATTCAAGAGAATTGGAATGCTATCGCTGAGATATATGAAGACGATTCATTTCTAAAATCAATGAATCTTCCAATGAAACAAATTAGAATGTTCTATTGGGTTAAAATGGATGAAAAACTTGACATTATATTCTTTGAACGAATGAATTCCATGGAAGACATCGATATGATGGATGAGTAATCTTATTAAACAAAAATTACAATGATTAATAATCTTTTATATGTGTATTGTATCTCAAACAATCCTCTTTTGTTGCCCAGTAAATTGGCATCTAGTGGGCTAAAATCTTTAGTATTTAATGATTTTAACGTGCTTTATAAATTGGTTTCTGAAAGCGATTACTCTGAAACTAATTTTTTAGACATCAAATGGCTGGAAACTAATTCAAGAGAACACATGAGGGTAATTACTGCTGCCATGGAGTTTGGCGCTGTGGTACCCTTTAAATTTGGTACTATTTTTAATACAAAAATAAGTTTGAAAAAATTTACCACAGATTATTCTGATTCGTTGATTGAAAATTTCAAATATGTCAAAGAAAAGCAAGAATGGGCAGTGAAAATTTACTGTGATCGCAAAGTTTTATTAGGATGTATGGGGAAATTGAGTGTGGAAATAGAGAATTTAGAAAAAACGATTGCAGCTAGCTCTCCGGGCAAAGCATATTTATTAAGATCAAAGAAAACAGGTCTTCTAGAAAATGAGATGGACAAGCTTTGCAGTGAGTATGGTCAAAAATACTATAATGAATTTAGCCGTATGAGCACCTCAGCCAATATTGCAAATTTACTAATGAAAGAATCCTCGGGAAGAAAAGATACCATGATCCTTAACGCAACTTTTCTTGTAAGTAAGAAGAACTCGGATGATTTTATAAAAAAAGCCAACAATTTTGCAAAGGAAGATGCACATATCGGCTTTTGTGTTGAGGCAACTGGACCATGGCCCCCTTTTAATTTTATCTCCATTAAAGAAAAATAGGAATGAACGATATGGAAAAGAACAATGAAAAAATAGACATGCAGCACAACGATATAATTAATCGTTCTAAAGACTTTACCCTTTTAGAAATGCTTGATCGAGTTTTAAACAAAGGGGTTATCATCGCTGGAGATGTTGTTATTTCAGTGGCAGATATTGATTTGGTATACTTGGGCGTTAAGCTAATGTTAAGTTCGGTTGAAACGATGGAACAGTTAAAGGAGAATAAACAATAACTAATTAGGTAAGCATGGGTAAAATAATTTATTCCTTAGTATTCGTAAAAAAAGATTCAGAGAAGTTTACTAAACTAGTGACTGGGATGACGGGTATTTTAGGAGCTAAGTTATCTGTTGTTTTCTTTGGTGAAATTATGGCCGTAGTAAGTGATCTTAAAAAAACCAATACGGTAGCAGACAAATCAAATGTTGTTGAGTATGCCAAGGTGATAGAAATATTGGCACAACAATTTACAGTACTTCCCGTTCAATATGGTTCTATAATGGAATCTACTGAAGTGATTCAGAACATGCTTGAAAGAAATTACTCTAAATTTTACGAAAACCTTGAGAAAGTTGAAAATAAAGTTGAATATGGATTAAAGGTTTTTTGCGATTCCAAAAAAATAAAGAAGGAACTCGCTACAAAGTTAGAACCAGATTTAATAACAAAACCCACAAAAAACAACAATCCCTCAATCTATAAAGAATACCTAAATAAAAAATTAAAAGAACACCAATTTGAAAAATTATTGTTAGAATATGTAGACACCATCATTCAAGACATCACTGTACGATTATCAAAAATGAATCCAATCCATAAATTCAAAAAAATGGAATCAGAATCAAAAATCATCGATGCAGTCTTTTTAATTAAAAAAAGTAAACAGGAAGATTTGATTACTACCGTAAAAGACTTACAAAAAAAACATACAGGTCTTCACTTAATGTTAACGGGTCCTTGGCCACCTTATAATTTTGTAAACATTACCATAAATTGATTTTAATATGAGTGAAAATAAAATACTTTTTAATAGCGGATCATTTGAAGAGATTTCCGAAGAGATGGAAAAACTAACAAATAATGAAAAATCCAAGCTTGAATTAGGACCAGACAATGCTGAATCTGGTTTGGCCAAACTGGTGCTAACCTTAGTTGATCTTATTCGTAAACTGGTAGAAAAACAAGCCATGAGAAGAGTCGATGGCGGATCATTGAACGATGATGAAATTGAAAGAATGGGAGAAACTCTTATGAAATTAGAAATGAAAATGGAAGAGCTTAAAAAACACTTTAACCTTACCGATGAAGATTTAAACATTAACCTAGGACCATTGGGTAATTTAATGTAGACAAATCACATAAGCACTTAACTTCTTTATAAAAATAATACATTACAATGCGGCAAATTATTGGTATAGACTTAGGAACCACAAACTCCTGCATGGCTATTATTGAAGCAAACGAACCTATTGTTATCTCGAATAGCGAAGGAAACAGAACAATGCCTTCAGTAGTAGGATTTATGGATAGCGGTGAACGTAAGGTTGGTGCCCCTGCAAAACGTCAAGCCCTTACGAACCCAAAAAATACAATTTTTTCAATTAAACGGTTTATGGGAGAATCCTATGACCAAGTTATCAAAGAGATAAGCGCAGTTCCATATCAGGTTTCAAAATCCCAAAAGAATACGCCCCTTATTAATATTTCGAATAAATTGTATTCTGCCCAAGAGATTTCAAGTATTATTCTACAAAAATTAAAAAAAGAGGCTGAAAATTCTATTGGACACGAAATTAAAGAGGCAGTCATTACAGTTCCTGCTTATTTTAGTGATTCACAGCGACAGGCCACAAAAGAAGCTGGCGAAATTGCTGGATTTACCGTTCGACGTATCATTAATGAACCCACTGCGGCAGCTCTTGCTTACGGTTTAGATAAAAGACATAAAGATGTTAAAGTTGCTGTTTATGATCTTGGAGGAGGAACTTTCGATATTTCAATACTAGAGCTCGGGAATGGTATTTTTGAGGTGAAATCTACAAATGGGAATACACACTTAGGGGGTGATGATTTTGATCAACTCATCATTGAATGGTTAGTTGATGAATTTAAAAAAGATGAAGGAGAAGATTTATTAAAAGATTCTTTAGTGCTCTACAAGCTTAGAAAAGCTGCCGAAATGGCTAAAATCGAATTGTCTAAAGCAATAGAAACTCAAATCAGATTGCCTTACATTACAATAATTAATGGAATTCCTAGACATCTAACAAAAAAACTTACTCGAGTTAAATTTGAGCAATTGGCCAATACAATGCTTAAATCGACTATTGTTACTTGCCAGAAGGCTCTTAAAGATGCAAAATTGGAGATCTCTGAAATAGACGAAATCATTCTTGTTGGCGGGTCAACTCGAATTCCTGCCGTTCAAAAAATTGTGCGTAATTTTTTTGAAAAAGAACCTTCCAAAGGGGTTAATCCAGATGAAGTTGTAGCTGTTGGTGCTGCCATCTTGGGTGGTGTACTTGCAGGGCAGGTGAAAGATGTATTACTTTTGGATGTTGCACCGCTGTCTTTAGGTATCGAAACCCGAGGGGGTATAACAACTCGATTGATTGAAGCGAATACAACCATTCCCACTCAGGAGTCAGAAATATTTTCAACGGCTGCAGACAACCAGTCCTCCGTAGAAATACACATATTACAAGGAGAACGGGCAATGGCGAAACAAAACAAAAGCATTGGTCTATTTCATTTCGATGGTATTCCCGCCTTAAGTAGAGGAATCCCAAAAATTGAAGTCACCTTTGATATCGATGTAAATGGCATCCTGAATGTAACGGCAAAAGATCAATTAACAGAAAAATCACAAGAAATTCGTATCGAAGCGTCCTCAGGACTTTCTCCTGAGGAAATCACAAAAATAAAGGAGGACGCTAAGATTTACCAGGCTGCAGATAAAGAGATGATGGAAAAGATACATCAAAAAAATAAGGCCCATATACAAATCTTACAAACAGAAAAACAGTTAAACCAATTTGGAGATACCCTCTCAGCGGATAAAAAAAATGCGATAGAAAAAGCACTTGAAATACTTAAAACAATCGATGAACAAGATAGTTTTACGAATATTGAACGAGCAATGGAAGCACTAAGTACCGCTTGTCAATTGGCCAGTGAAAAATAAGGATCGTCAAAGATAGACATTGAAAGGCCTAAATGATTAGGATACACTTCCGCTACCAATTAAAAAAGAGTTCAACAAATCAAAGGAGATTAAAAAGATAGCCCCATTATCTTATTAACTATTCTATACAACTGCTGTGCCTCTTTTAAATATTTAAGAGAGACCAAAACAACATAGATGACACAAACAAATAAATCTCAATAAGACGCCAAACAAAAATACTTTTAAAATCGAAAAAAGAACGAAATACCAACGAATTAATTGCTAGTACTTGCCCACTTCTAAAAATCCTTCCTTCGATAAGGTTCATACTACTCACTTCGAGATACTTGTGCGTGAGTTATACTGCGTAATTGAAGTACTCAGTACAAATATTTCGACAAGTGTTACACGTAGTAGAGGTCTTTAAGAAAGACTTGTACTGCGCATAGTCGAAGTGCCTTTGCTTTGAGTTTTTGATAAAAACACTACATTGCAGCCATAAACAATTCTACTGCAATATGATTCTTGTAGTTTTTTGGTTATACAATTGTTGACGCTAATTAAATCGAACGAACAATAATGAAACTTGAACTATATCAAATAGATGCTTTTACTGATAAATTATTTGGTGGAAACCCGGCTTGTGTTGTTCCTTTAAATCATTGGTTACCCGATGAAACATTATTGAAAATCACGAAAGAGAATGCAGTTGCTGAAACTGCTTTTTTTGTAGACAAAGGAGATAAAATACATTTACGATGGTTTACTCCTGAAATTGAAATGGACCTATGCGGTCATGCAACACTCGCAACAGCTCATTGTTTAAAGTCAATTTTAAACTATCCAAAAAATAGAATAATATTTGAAACATTAAGTGGAGATTTAATCGTTTCAATAAAGGATGATGTTTATAGTTTAGACTTCCCTTCTCGCATGCCTATTGTTTCCGAGCTACCTGAAGTAATTAGAAAATCATTAAATATACAACCAAAAGAAATTCATAAATCAAGAGATTATATATTGGTATATGACTCAGAGCAAGAAATTGAGAACATCAAAATAGATAGACACCTGTTTGACCAAATAAACCTTGATACAGGTGGAGTCATTGTAACCGCTAAAGGAACTCATTGTGATTTTGTTTCGAGATTTTTCACACCACAAGCGTTAATTTTGGAAGATCCGGTAACGGGTTCAGCACATTGTTCTTTAATTCCGTTTTGGGCATTAAGACTTGGGAAAAACCAGTTAAGTGCCATGCAAATTTCTAACAGAGTTGGGAAATTACTATGCCAAAACAAAAAAGATAGAGTAATCATAAGCGGAAAAGCGAAAACATATTCAATCGGAAACTTATGGACACAATAAAATTTCCCGCCAACTTTAAATATAAAAAATGGTTAATTTATCCAAACCAAAGTGAGTTACTCGTTTGCTCGCTTGAAATTTTTCTGCCGAAAATCGCTGCCTTTCGTACACAAACAGACAACTTTCCATGAATAAGTAAACTTAATAGATGCATACATGGTGATTCATTAGAACCAACCGCGAATCCAATGATCGCATCGAAATTAAAATGAAAAATCCAGTAGATATTTGGCTCAAATAGCCGTTTGCAGAAAAATAGAAACCAAAAATATGATTAAAATTTTTAGAAAAACACGATACGAGCTTATGGATAAAAAACCGCCTGCCGAACGGGAAGGGAACACTAGAAAGTACATCAAATACGCCATGGGAGAAATTGTATTGGTGGTTATTGGAATTTTAATGGCTCTTCAATTAAATAATTGGAATACAGAAAGAAAACAAAATATTGAATCTCGTGAAATTGCCAAAAGATTATTATTGGAAACAAATCGAAATAGTGTATTATTAAAAAGTGGAGTTGATGAAGGAAATAAGATGTTAGATGATTTGTTGCAATTTTTAAAAATGACTGGAAACAATTATAAAGAGAAAAATATTGCTAAAACAGACTCATTAATTTATCAAATTATATCTTCTCCATATTTTAATCTAAATACATCTGTGTTAGAACAAGCCATATCTACGGGAAGTTTAGCAAATATACAATCAGACTCTTTACGGAATTTAATTTACGAGCTGCCTTCTGCTATTTCTAAACTTAAAGACAAGGTTACTTTCGTTGCATACCATGATAGTAATTTTTTGATGAAACGCTATTATAAGTTTATATCACTTCGCGAGATAGACGGAAAATTTTCCGATTACGCAGATGAATTAGGGCGAAGTAATTTTTCTAACATTGATAATCGAATTATTTTAAGTGATATGCAATTTGAAAGTATGGTTGATAATAAATATTTTAATTTAAGAAGTATGGTAAATACTTATATTGAAACCCAAAAAACATTAAACAAACTGGGTGGAATGCTTTCAGAAGAAATAAAAAAATAAATAACGAAAGCCTAACAAAGAATCGCGTTGAAAAGAAGTTTTTCTTGGTTCCATATAACCAGCCTTTTTTCTAGTATGATTGCATTAGAATACATCTCCTGCGTAGATGTAATTCTGAATAATCACTTCAACATATTCCGGCTAAGCGCAGTAAAGGTCTTTAATAAAATCCCCTCAATATATTTTTTTAACAAAAAGAGTATATTGAGGGGATAAAAAATGTAGCTGCAATACGATTAACCTAGTATGACGGTTATACAATTGTTGCATGCCATTGAAAAAATAAAAGCCCGCTGCACGTTCAAGTATCTTTTATTTTGCTTATAACTAAAAAAAGAGCTTTCATTTCCCACCGCAAAACAATTTCATAATAAAGGGGTTAACAAATATGAGAAAATATTATTTTATCATAGATTCTCTTATGCCACCAGGAGTAAATAAAGCTCTCATTCTATTCCTTTGACCATCAGTAAACATATACTTGCATGCATCATACGTATAATCCATATAATTCATTGTCATATCAGCAGATCTACAACCCATTGAAGGAAATCTTGGACATCCGAAATAAGGACCGCTAGCGGTTGGAGTATCAGTTACGAAATCGTCTTTACGACATGCTCCATCACCCCAAATATGACGTAAGTTTAAATAGTGCCCTATTTCATGAATAGCAATTCTGCCACTACCAGCATTTTCACTGTCCGTAAATCCAAAATTTTCTCCGCTTACTAAAATGCCGTCTGTAGAAGGATCTCCGCCAGGAAATTGACCAAGACCTAATATTCCTTCGCCAATTTTACATACCCAAATATTCAAATGAGTTTCTGGAGTAATAGGTGGGTATAAAATTTTTACTAAATTCTTAGTTCCCCAATAAATAGTGGGATTATTATGCCTAAAGACTCCTGCTAGTGAAAAACTAAAACCTGCATCTGTAGCATCGTTTGCAAAGGTACTTAATGAGGGAAGTTGGTCTATATTCCGATCTCTAAAGTCAGAATTTAAAACATTCATTTGAGATGTAACTTGTGCGTCACTAATAGCACTATTCGCATCTGGGTATACAATGTGGATATAAACCGGAAGATTAATAATTCCTAATCCATCTTCGATAGGTGGAACATCTACATCTCCAATTTTGGAGTTAACAGTTGTGTTTGCTTTACTGGTATGTCTTCTAGTGTAAAGTTCAATCGTATACATTTTATTGTACAGTCTCGGGTTTTCTTGTAATTGTCTATTTAACGCAATCATAGATCCACACATTGGTCCTTCATCAGAGGAAGATTTTAACGTAAATTCTTCCTCTTCTGTATATAAATAGAAATCACTCATATCGATTTCTTGGGCAATTGGAGTTTCTTGTGTTACGTCGCTTTCCGAACTTTTTTCACAAGACATAATGCAGGCTGCTATTACAAGCAACAAAAATGTTTTTTGTTTCATATCTTTAAGTTTTTAATTAAAAAAAGGTTTAAAATAAAAAGTTAAAGAATATACGATTAATAATGTAAATAATAAATTCAATCCATATATATAAGATGTAACAATTCTATAGAGCCCTAACTTTTTCATTAATTTTAGTTAAAAATTTTAAGGCAATCTAGATGTTTCCTACATTTTTCAACTTTTTTTTAATAGGGAAATGTAATGTTGGAGAAAATGGTTTAACAAGATAGTAGGATGTAAACTGCCAATCCTCGATGTTTTTGTTAAAAACATTACCTTGCAGCATTAAACGATAGTTCCAGGTTTCTAGCGGTTATATTATCTATGTAGTCAATTAAAACAGAAATAAAATGAAAAATCTATTTATCTTTTACTTTTTTATTTTAGTACCACTCGCAATTTTATTCTGGCTAAATAATTCTAACTTGATTCACGGAACTTTATTCCTTGTACTACTCATCTTTTACGCACTCATTTACAGAACTTATACAGACGGAAAAAGACTTGCCGATAAAAATATTATTCAGAAAAAAGACATTTGGAGAATGATAATCCCTGGAAGTCGATTTGAACATTTCAAAGAATTGTTTCTGAAATAGAACGAACCAAACTAAAAAAATGAATTGAAATTTAAGTAGAATAAAATATTGCTTACAAAAATGTATAAAAACAACTTAAATTTGGTGTTTGAAACTCTCAATGATCTTTATACAATCTCATCCCTTTTATTGTAAGAAACTAAGAAACCCATGATTAAAATCTTTCAAAAAATACGCTACGATCTTTTTTTAAAAAAAAACCGCCTGCCGAACGGGAAGGGAACATTAGAAAGTACATTAAATACGCCATGGGAGAAATTGTATTGGTGGTTATTGGAATTTTAAGAGCACTTCAGTTAAATATTTATAAGGAGAATTCTCAAGAAAATGCAGTAATCAATAGCTATTGCAATCAATTATTAGAAGATTTAAATGACGAAAAAAATTTTTCAACGAGTTATATTGAAGAGATGACGTTCTTTAAATCTGAGTATAAGCGATACCTTGAGAGCTACAAAGGGAAAGATTTAAGCTTAACAGAAAGTATGAAGAACATAAGTCAGTTAAAAATTAAAATAAATTTTATACATTTCAGTTCAAGCACATTTCAATCACTTGAAAAATCTGGAGATATAAATATTTTATCAGAGCCTATTCGAAGTAAATTACTCGACTTAAAAAATAAACAACAAGAATTACTAGAGAGAACTAATCTCAATGGACAAACTCAATCTCGATTCATTGCAGATGGCGTGTCAGCAGCAGGCCCCAAGAATTTATCAGAAATAATTTAGTTCGCATCCAAAGATGGTAGCTGCTTTAAGTAACGAAATGAACCTAACAAAAACTTTCATCGCTTTAGAAGCGACCTATGTCTGGCGATTTTATACAGAACGAAGTGAGGTTTAAAAAATTACTTGTGCAAATAGAAGCGTTAATTACGATCATAAATACAGAACTAGAAAATTAACGAAAACACAGCAACCAATAAAAATAATTGCGAGCACAAGCTTACTTACCAATCTCGAAGCTCCTGTACTCAAAGCATTCTGCCTTTCCGGCGGCCTTTAGATATCTAAAGGAAGGCTGTTTTTCAGCCCCTTTACAACAAAGCCCAATAATAAAAAACAATAGGAGCAGGGCGTCTTCATGCATTGAAATGCAACCTAGGTATTAAAACAAAAATAGAAACCCACATACCACTTACAATAAATACTATATATTCGAGCGCTCGTTTGGAAGTTGTTTTCGCTTTTAGACCCTCTAAAACAATTGTTAGGTGTTTTTTAGCTGCAGATGCGTAAGTGGTAAGGATACCATTATTATCTGCAATTAAAACAAGTAGGGCTGTTGGAATTAGCAAATCTGACGCAGGTAGGCAGACAGGACATAAAATGGAAGCAAGCAAATATAAAAAAGGGAAATAAAATGAAAAATCGAATACTATTTTTAATTGCAGTTTTAACAAGTTTTATGGCATTTTCTCAGTATGGTCTTGATGCAGAGATTACAGACATTGAGTCAAAAGTCATAGAATGGCGCAGGGATTTTCATCAAAACCCAGAATTATCAAATAGAGAATTTAAGACTGCCAAGAAAATTGCTGCCCATCTAAAATCTCTTGGAATAGAAGTGCAAACCGGAATTGCCCACACAGGAGTAGTAGGGCTTTTAAAAGGAGATCTTCCAGGAAAAGTATTGGCATTAAGAGCCGATATTGATGCATTACCGGTTTATGAAAGAACCGATTTACCATTCAAATCCAAGATAACAAGTACTTTTGGAGGGCAAAATGTTGGAGTCATGCATGCTTGTGGTCATGATGCACATATTGCTATATTAATGGGAGTTGCAGAAATCTTATCAAAAAACAAAGATAAAATAAAAGGCACAATAAAATTTATTTTTCAGCCTGCTGAAGAAGGCGCTCCAGTGGGGGAAGAAGGCGGTGCTAAATTAATGATAAAAGAAGGAGTCTTAGAAAATCCAAAAGTGGATGCTATTTTCGGACTACATATTGGCTCTGGTCAAACCGCTGGAACTTTAACGTATAAACCTGGCGGAGTAATGGCAGCTGCACAGCGGTTTGAAATTAATATTACAGGGAAACAAACTCATGGATCTAGACCATGGGCAGGCATCGATCCCATTATGGCTAGCGTAAAAATTATTGATGGATTACAAACCATTGTTAGTAGAGAAATGGCATTAACCCAAGAAGCCGTGGTAATATCTGTTGGCAAAATAACTAGTGGTGTAAGAAATAATATTATTCCAGAAACCGCTCAGATTATTGGCACAATTCGCACTTTAGATTACGAGATGCAGACAAAGATTAACCAGCGTATGAAGGAAATGGTTCCTGCCATTGCCAAAGCATATAGAGCTGAGGCAACCATAGATATTGCAGAGGGCGTTCCAATTACATACAATCATTTGCTGCTTACAGAACAAATGCTGCCTTCTCTTGAAAAAGCGGCTGGGAAAGAAAATGTACAGATCATAAAAGCGATAACTGGAGCAGAAGATTTCTCTTTCTTTCAAGAGAAAATTCCCGGGTTATATTTCTTTTTAGGAGGAATGACTCCAGGAAATAAAGAAGACTTCCCGCATCATACCCCAGATTTCTTTATTAATGAAAGCGGAATGTTGTTGGGCGTAAAAACATTCATCCAATTATCTCTAGATTATTTAAATAATTAAATTTTAGAAGAATTTATGATCTTTTTAGAAAGCATAAAACGTCTTATTAATAGATAAAAAAAACGAGCAACACCGCGCATGAAATCAAAGGGTACCGAAGGAGTAGGATGCTTTATATGCGAAACGTTGTACCTCATTATAGCCAACCAATAACCCATGATAAAAGGATTTAGAAAAATTAAATAAAAACTTCTTACTGAAAATAAGTTCCGTAAATATATAATTTATGCTGTTGGTGAGATTGTGCTGGTTGTTATAGGGATTTTAATCGCGCTGCAAATCAATAATTGGAATGATCAAAGGTTGAAACAGAACCTTGGAAAAGAAATCCTTATGGAAATAAAGACCGAACTTGTTAGTGATTTAGAGGATGTTGTACTTAATTTAAACCTCGAAACCATTAGACTTGCAAGTGCAGATATCTTAATCGAATGGATTGAAAGAGATTTGCCATATAATGAATTCTCTTGGAATTCATTTTAAAGAGCTTACCACGGTTTCTTTTTTTAGTGATAATGTGGGCGCATACCAAACTTTAAAACAAATTGGAAGCCGTATTATTCGCAATGATTCTTTAAGAGTGCAAATATCGAGTTTGTATGAAAATAAAGATGAACTTTATCATGTAATTACTACGGAACATAAAGAGATATGTGAGGATTTAAATTCCACTAATGGTCTTTATTTTAATGGAGCAAAGCACATGATTCTTTTAGATGCAGAGGGCTTAAAGCGAATAAAGAATACCTGTATTGCTTAAAAACGATGATGTATTTTGGGGAAGCACAAGGTGAATTTGTAATTCCAAACCTTACTAATGAAATTAAAGAAACAATTGCAATGATTGAAGGGGAATTAAAAAATTGAGTTAAAAGAATAAAAGCACTACACGGGTTCTAACTAATTGAGTTTTCTGGCTTACTCTTAAAATTCTGTTTAATTTTTAGTTGGGTATCTCTTTAGAAAGTGACAAATTTACCCATATGAAGCTCGCAGCTGAGATTGTTGGCTGAAACTTCAAAAAATCATCATTACCATTAAATAAATAAACGCTTCCAGATAGTCAACTTTTGTGGCCAAGAAGTAAAAAGGATTTCTGAAAAACCTACATCCACAATTTTGAAGAACTGTTGATAAAAATAAGCAGGTAGTTGGAGCCTTTTGAGCATTCTAAAGCAACCAAAACCTATGCAACTTTTGGAAACTTCAACCCCAAGGGAAAGGATGTCGCTCTGCGCTAGGACCTTATAAAGGGAGAATTGTTTTGTGGTATGCTATAAGGTCTTCTGCTCGAAAGAAAGGAAGCATCGGTGGTTAATAGGGTTAAAGTTTCATAGGTCATACCATTAAAATTTTCGGGAATCACGTTTCTTGCAAAACACCTTTCACCAATACTTTTTGCTACATCCATCGGAGGACTATTTTCTGTAAACTCCATAATACCTCTGGCAGGTAACGTAATTTTAATCATTAATGTCTATAATTTTAAAGATGCAAAGATATAAGTATCTATAAAATGATGACTTGTAAAAATTAACAGTATTATTTTTATTTTTTTATTACCTTAGAGTATAGCTACTTAACTTTTAAAAAAATATTATGAAAAATTTATGTACTACATTAATCCTTTTTCTTGTGATCACTTTCAACTTAAACGCACAAGTTGTTAATCCTTTCGGGTTTGCAAACAACTGTTATAAAATTTATTATAAACAAGAGAATATAGATCGGGAATTTAAAATTAATACAAGGTCTGCCATCTACGATTTTAAACCATCAGCACTCGGTGAGTTCATGTTGTACAGCAATGAGGCAAAAAAGAATCTTGTAAAAATAGGTTTATCACTAGGCTTTACTCAGAATTTTGAAGAGGCTGGCGAAAAAAATATTTGGATTTTAGAAGCCTCAGGTAATAACAATTATTTTCTGATTAAAAACAAATCGAATAACAAATATCTTAAGCAAAAAAAAATCGGGCGTACTTATACGCCTAATCAATTTAAGTATACGTCATCGAAATCTGGTGCCACTCTTTTTAAGGTTCAGGAAATAGATTCTTGCAATAAATTTCCGGAAGCTGAATTAAATGTAACAGGAGAAGTTTATGCGATTACTGATTCAACGGCAACCGCAGATGTTTGGGGAATGGCAAATATACATACACATAGCGCTAGCGAATTTATGGGAGGGGGTTACGTGAATCACGGAGCTATGTTTTCACCTTATGGTTTACCATCGGCACTAAAAACGTGTGCATCAAAACATGGCAATAAGGGAAACTTTGATCTTTTACAGCTTGCGGTTGATTCACTAAAGTTTATAGCACACAATCCAAATGGCTATCCAGAGTTTACAGATTGGCCAGCGGCGAAAAAAGTAACACATCAAAAAGAGTACTACCAATGGTTAAATCGGGCAAGACTTGGCGGACTAAGGCTTCTTACTATTGCATCAGCCGAAAATACGGTTCTTGGAAGAGCGTCAAATGCGCTCGCAGGAGTTGCTAGAAAAGTGATGCCAGAATTACAAAAACCGGTCCCATATCATGAAATTTTATCTGGATCAGAAAGTCACGAAAAAATGATGGCATTTGTAAAGGAGATGCAAGACTATATTGATGCTCAAGAAGGGGGCCCGGGGAAAGGATGGTTTAGAATTGTAAAATCACATGAGCAAGCTCGAATTGAAATGAATAATGGGAATTTAGCCATCGTTTTAGGGGTTGAGATTCCCGATTTATTTGATTGTATCGATGGCGCTAAAAAGAATGTTAGATGCACCAGGCCCTACATCGCTGCTAAATTAGATAAATACCAAGAGGATGGCGTAAGTGTGATTTGGCCAATTCATGACTGGGATAATGATTTTGGAGGAGCTAGAATAGGTGGCATCTTTTCAGAGATTCCTAACATTTTATTTAATGGTCATGAATTTGAATGGGAAGCTTATGTTGATTCTGGTGACGATTACAAATATGATGGTTCTCCTACCACCCCAACAGTACACGAAGATATGTTTATGGATGTGTCGATTAAGGATTATGAGCTAACTCCCACTATGATTGCTGCGGCAGACATTGCCACTAACGCCTTGCTTTCAGTAATTAAAAAGGGTAAGTATAATAAACCAAAATTACCTAGTTATGAAGAAGGTGTAAGACTATACGTTAACAAAAAAGGTCTTACAGATACAGGTAGAGTGCTCATTGAAGAATTAATGAAAAGAGGAATGATGATAGATTTAGACCATTGTGGTATTAATACTCAAAAGGATATTTTAGAGATTCTAGAAAAATATGAATATCCAGTATTATATTCTCATAGTAACCGTTTTGAACGCCATAGAAGGGTTTATAAAGATGGAGGGATTGTATCACCAATATTGAGCAGAGGTAATGTAGTGGGCGTCTTAAATTTTGTTAAAAGAGCTATTGAACTTAAAAGTGATTATGGGACAGATTACGGGGTAGACTTTGTTGGTTTTCCTTTTGCAACAGATGCATTTGGAGCGGCAGGAACATTTTCTGCAAGATCTACGAACGAAATAGCTCCTTTAACATATCCGTTTTACGGCTATGGTAAAAATGATAGCATTATGTTTGACAAACAGAAAACAGGTAATAGAATTTTTGATATCAATACAGATGGTCTTGCACATCTAGGATTATTACCAGATATGATCAGAGACATGGAAATAATTATAGCGGCTAAAGGTGGGGCCTACACAACAGAAATGTTAGATTTATTATTCAAGGGCGCAGAAGAGTATCTAAGACACTGGAAAAAAGTGAAAATTGCATCAGATAGATACCGCGCTAATTCGCCAGTAAGAAGAGATGCTGAGGATCTATCTGTAGAAAGGACTACGAACAAGGATTTTATAGCGCAAATATTTCAAAACCTAGGCAGTTTAAAAGAGGGGACTATCAATTCTGAATTAGAGAATTCTTCAGAAAAAACAATAGCTGTGTACCCCACGATCGTCGAGAATACATTTACAATATCTAGCCTTTTTCCTTCAAAAGTTCGTTTGATTCTAACAGATATAAGTGGAACTGTTTTAACAGATACAATGCTAGACGCTCAAAACTTACAAGCTTTAAACTATCTAGAAAACAAAGCTATAGGTTTGTATTTGCTTCGGTTAATTGATGTTGAAACTTCCGAATTTGTTTTATTCAAATTGATAAAAAAATAAATGTAAAATGTTG
>Ga0307488_10000927_pt1 | contig 24371 bp, 33 predicted proteins | sample SB02metaG_FD_202248 | JGI IMG/M metagenome (GOLD analysis project Ga0307488, IMG submission 202248) | Sea-ice brine microbial communities from Beaufort Sea near Barrow, Alaska, United States - SB 0.2 | ecosystem: Environmental > Aquatic > Marine > Coastal | place: USA: Alaska | collected... | reverse complement strand
GGATCAAGAGAGATAGAGATCTTAAATTCACATATGCAGGTCTGAGACAGATATGTGACAAGTACCTAGTGCAGGACAGAAGTACAGGACAACTGTACGAGACACCACAGGACATGTACATGATGATTGCGGCGACGCTGTTCGCAGAGTATCCAGCGAAGACAAGACTGGCCTATGTTAAGAAATATTACGATGCAATATCAACATTCAAGATCAACATTCCAACGCCAGTAATGGCAGGAGTGAGGACACCTATCAGGCAGTTTGCTTCGTGCGTGTTGATAGACAGTGATGACACACTGCCTAGCATATTCTCAAGTGACATGGCCATAGGTCTGTACGTTGCCAGGAGAGCGGGCATAGGAATCAACGCAGGGCGTATCAGAGGTATCAACAGCAGAATAAGAGGTGGAGAGGTCCAACACACAGGTGTGGTTCCGTTCCTCAAGAAGTTCGAGGCAACTGTGAGATGTTGTACACAGAATGGTGTGAGAGGTGGTAGTGCAACTGTCCACTTCCCAATATGGCACCCAGAGATAGAAGACATCCTTGTACTGAAGAACAACAAGGGCACAGAGGACAACAGGGTTAGGAAATTGGATTACTCTATACAGATCACGAAACTGTTCTATGAGAGATTTATGAACGAGGAAGACATAACTTTGATATCGCCACACATGGCACCGGGTCTGTACGAAGCATATGGTACGGAAGACTTTGATGACCTTTACTTGAAGTATGAGGCTGACAAGACTATTCCAAAAAAAACAGTAGCCGCACAGGATCTGTTTGGAGACCTATTGAAAGAGAGAGCAGAGACAGGACGTATATACATCATGAACCTGGATCACTGTAACTCACACAGTTCATTCAAAGACAAAGTTTCAATGAGTAACCTGTGTCAAGAGATTACACTACCCACTACACCCATACAAGACATACACGATGATCAAGGAGAGATTGCACTCTGCATTCTTTCAGCAGTAAATGTAGGTGGATTGAATGACCTAGGAGAACTGGAAAACATATGTGACCTGGCAGTCAGGGCACTGGAACAGATCATAGACTATCAAGACTATCCAGTCAAAGCGGCAGAAGTTAGCACAAAGAGAAGAAGAAGTTTAGGTATCGGTTACATTGGACTGGCACACTACCTGGCCAAACACGGTGCCAAGTATTCAGATCCAAAAGCATGGGATCTAGTTGATAGACTTTCAGAAGCATTCCAGTATCACTTGTTGAGAGCAAGTTGCAACATAGCAATGGAAAAAGGCAAGTGTGAAGGATTTGACAGAACAAAATATGCAGACGGCTTACTGCCAATAGACCATTACAAGAAAGATGTTGATAAAATTGTACCACACAAACAGAGGATGGCATGGGAGAGTCTGAGGAAAGACATTGCCAAGCATGGACTAAGACACAGCACACTGTCAGCACAGATGCCAAGTGAGAGTAGTTCGGTGGTGTCAAATGAGACAAACGGTATTGAACCACCTAGAGCGTTAATGGCAATAAAGAAAAGCAAGAAAGGTCCTCTGAAGCAGATAGCACCAGGGTTCCCTAAACTTAAAAATGATTACACACTGCTATGGGACATGCCAAGCAACGAAGGTTACATCAATGTTGTTGCGATGATGCAGAAGTATTTCGATCAGGCCATCTCAGGCAACTGGAGTTACAATCCCACACACTTTGACAACAACGAAGTTCCACTATCAGTAATGGCTAATGACATGCTGACAGCATACAAACTTGGGTGGAAAACATCTTACTATCAGAACACATACGACTTCAAAGGTGATGACGAAGATATACAACCTGCTGGACTGAGTGCGGTCACAGATACTGACGATGGTGAAGATGTTGAATTACCAGAAACGGTAAATACTGATATCATTGACGGTGACGATTGCGACGCCTGTACAATCTAAGGAATCAATAAATTATGACAAAGACAGTTTTTAACCAGAGCAAAGTTGACTTCATGAAAGAGCCCATGTTCTTTGGTGCAGACGGTGGCATACAGAGGTATGACGATTTCAGATATCCTCAGTTTGACAAGTTAAATCAAACGATGTTGGGATACTTCTGGAGACCTGAAGAGGTCAGCCTACAGAAGGATAGGGCAGACTTCATGAATTTCAGACCAGAGCAGAAACACATATTCACAAGTAACTTAAAATATCAAACACTGTTGGATTCGGTACAGGGCAGAGGACCGAGTCTGATGTTTCTACCATATGTTTCTAATCCAGAGCTCGAAGGTTGCATAGTGACTTGGGACTTCTTCGAAACCATACACTCTAGATCATACACACACATCATGAAGAATGTTTATTCTGATCCTGCAGAAGTTTTTGACACGATACTAGACGACAAAGAGATCCTGAAGAGAGCAAAAAGTGTCACAGCAGAATACGACAAGTTCGGCAAGATGGCATTGGATCATGCAGTCGGCAAGAAAGTGGACATGATTGCTCTAAAGAGACAACTGTATCTAGCAATGAACACAGTGAATTTATTAGAAGGATTGAGATTCTACATATCATTCGCTTGTACATTCGCATTTGGCGAACTCAAACTCATGGAAGGTTCAGCAAAGATCCTCTCATTGATCGCAAGGGACGAGGCAACACACCTGAACCTATCAACACACGTGATCAAGGCATGGCACAAGGGTGATGATCCTGAGATGACCAAGGCCATGAAAGGCACAGAGAAACTGGTCATACAGATGTTCAAGGATTGCGTTGAAGAAGAGAAAGCATGGGCCAAGTACCTGTTCAAGGATGGATCCATAATAGGACTCAACGAGAAACTGTTGGGCAACTACGTGGAATGGATCGCCAACAAGAGACTGAGGGCACTGGGATATGACCCAATATATGATGTATCTGCATCAGCCAACCCACTACCATGGACCACACACTGGCTGTCAAGCAAAGGCATGCAAGTGGCACCACAGGAAACCGAGGTAGAAAGTTACATCTCGGGTGGTATCAAGCAAGACGTCAAAAAAGGCCAATTCAGCAAATTTAAGTTATAAACCCAGCGGTTTTTGGCATCCATAAATACTGTCATGCCAAGGATATCAAGACACAAAGACAGATGTAGAACAGGACATTTATGTTCAACTTCTGCCCCAGTGAACGCTTCACAGTCAACTGTTTTCTCCAATGGCAAACCAATATTGGTACGTGGTGACAGGCTTGCCACTCACTTCATTAAATTTGGTCTTAAATGTATAAACCATCCAGCTAAACTCTCAGGCAGTTCGAGGTCTGTGTTTGTGGGAGGCATAGGTGTGGGAAGGAAAGGCGACAAGGCGGACCTAGGAGCAATGACAGGAGCGTCTTTCGACGTGTTCGCAGGATAACGCATGACAGTCAACAAAGGATTATTATCACTGGTAGAGAACACACCAAACTTCTCCAACCAAGCACTTGAAAACAGTGTAGGCACACTGAAGTTAGGATGGGTACTGAAAAGTTCTCAATTGGATTCATTAATAGTGACCAATCCAATACTAACTGCATCGCAAAAGACCGACCTAAAGGCAGATATAAACAATTTGTCACATATAAACTTGGGCAGGGTGTTAGGCGATTTAATCAGACACAGTGCATCTATAATCGATGCCACTATCATACCATTGGTTGATGCCGATAACCCAACACCATCAACGTTCCTGGAGATACTACAGAACGTGCAAACCATACAGGGGTTGATACCCGAACTTTACGGAGTGCCAGCTTCAGACAAGTCAAGGGCAGTGAATGATCACCTGGGCACGATCAACAACATATTCGTTGACACCGAAGACAGTTCGGCACCTGTGTTCACTTCCTTGTTAGAATCTATCAACTTCATAGTGACTGCCAACCTGGCCACTGAGACTGCGTTAGAGACTGCATATACAAACCTAATTAATTTTATCAATAGTGTTGTGGGGGACTCAACAGACTTCCAAACGACACTGGACAATTTAGCCACAGCAGTTGCAACAGCACACACTAATCTAAACACGGCATTGGCGGCCGAGCCTTTGCTTACACACAAGAACAACCTCATCGCACAGATGGAAAAGATCAATGTGCAAGTGGCTTTGGAGAACAGTAATTTGACTGGCATGGACACTTTCATAGATACTCTTTCCAGCAACATAAGTTTTGCTTCACTGGCCGAGGACGCAACCCTGAGAAGACTGATGTCTAAGGTTGCCCAGGACAAGAACTGGCAGACCTACTTCGAAGACTACGAGACAAATCAAAACAATCTCAATCCGATCTACGCAGGCACAGACAAGGATGCAATCGTTGATAGAGTGCTGGCGGACAGTGGACTTCCAGACGTCACAGACGCAACTGATCTAGTTGCGGTGGCGACAAAGGCCAGACGTGATGATAGGATAGATACAGCCGGATATGACAGGCTCACGGTCGAAAAACAGATATCGGATGCTAGTAAGCAGTTGCTGATTACAACTGCGAACAGGACCATATTCAGCCTTAGCAACACATTACTGAACAATATGAATCAACACGATCGCGATAAGATAGCAAAGAGAATAGATCTCAACCAATCAGCAAACACCCTGAGCTAATGTTCACCGATGTACAAGGCTCATGGCCCACACACGAAAGGTTTATCCTCGTGTCCTGTGATGAGATATACTTCAACCGTTACTTCCCTAGGTTCTACAAGACATTTACCAAACACTGGCAATTACCCATACACGCACACCTCATAGATCCAAGCAATGAATCATTGAAGAGATTAGAGCAACTGGGAGTATCACACACCTGGTGTAAGACCACAGACTTTGATTGGGCAGTACCAGTGAACAAGTTGAATGCCACTGATCGTCCATTCGAGACGGTAAGAGAATGGTTGTACCAATGCTACTGTCAGTGTCAGCGATTCGTGGTGATGGGTTCCAGAATAAAGGAAAAACAGAGTGTGATAGTGGCAGATGTTGATGCATATGCACAGCACACACCAACCCAAAAACAATCAGACCTACTGTTCTCCAGCACGGGATTTACCAAATACAAGGATAAACTGATGGCCACGTTCTGTCACTTCCACCCGCGGGACATACAACACACCAGGAAACTGTCATCGAGCATGGTGGAGCAACTGAAAGACGTTATGCTTTTGGGCACTGACCAGATCGTGCTGAAAAAGATATTCGGTGATATTCGAGACACAACAGATCTAGCAAATAACGAGTGGATCAGACACTACGATGTCAAGCAATACAAGGATGAGAAGGCCCATCGGAGATGTTTAGTGTACCATGAGAAAGGAGTCAGGGGTAAAAATAGAACAGTAGATACTACATGGAAAAACATGGATAAAGTGCCCCTTTCTGTTGCAAGGCAGGGGCCGCCCCTGAAATAAACGGGTATTACGCCGCTAATCTCAATTCAGACATGCCAACTGTGAAGTCAGCAAATCCTAATGCTTTTTTGTTTGCATTTATAAACTGGACGTATCCTCGTGCCTACTGGGTAAACTCCTAAGTCCTTTACTCATCTGTCGAAACCGATCACCCCCGTAAAGCATACCTGGATATGTTTTGCGTGGAAGATGGTGGAGGTGCAGGGAATCGAACCCTGGTCCAAAATGTTTATTTCGACTCAATCAACATCTACAAATATAATTATACCATAAGGTTGACGTTCTGTCAACTTTGTGCTAAATTATAATATATGTCAAAAAATAGAATATTTAAAATAAACGACGGGACAGAGACCAAAGAAATTGAAGCTATGTCTTTCAAGAAGGCTGTGAAATCATTTCAGGGCTCTTCTAAAGCGAAGATGATAACTATCGAGTGGACGACGAAGAGAGGACAAGAATTCTTCAAAGAACAAAAGATACCATTAGGTAGAAGCAAAAAATTAAGATAATACAGAGTAAAGGTCAGAAGTCAGTGAGAACAAGTAAGAATCCGTTGATCAAATTGTTGGTAAGGATGAGAATGATGTACGCAGATGTGCGTGGGCACCATGGTAAGAAATGGGACTACGAACCAGGCGAGAACTACATGGGCATCAAGAAGAGCAATTATTGGAAGAGGACCCACAAAGTCAAATGAGCAAGATCGTGTGGACTATAATTGTCGTTTACACATCAATTTTCTTGTACGGTTGCATCACACTTATATAGAATGGGCAAAATCACAAATCAGTATTGGGTAGTAGAAGGTACGCACAAAGATCCCAACGACCAAGACACCCTAGACCACAACACAGAAAAGCAGTATGGACCATACGAAAATGAGATACTAGCTAACAGCCAAGCAATGAGTCTGATACAGAAGAACGTTGATGACTTCTATCACAGGGCTTGGGTAATCACCAAACACTAATACTCCCACAAAACTTATAGCAGTGCTTTTTTACCGCAGAGAAGTCTGTAAATAATTGCATAAGGGAGAAGCTGATGCCTAAGAAACCACACACGAGGACCACTTACTGGGCTAAGATACGTAAGAAGGCTCCCAAGGTGCCTGACATCACATGTCCGGACATCGATTCAATATTAAACAAACTAGAGAACTTGGTGGGCAAGAACTTAAACAAGACGCAGTTCAAACTAATCGAAAAGAGAATGGAAAGATTGCGGGTGGCCAACGAAAAGTTGAGGGATTCGGGCGTATACTGGCACGACGTCTGCAAAGACACAGTGAGAGATCTCATGGGTAAAAAGAAAGCAAGATAAGTATTTTTATGTGGAAAGTAATGATAATAATATGCACACTGGGTAATCCCTGCTCCGTATTTGAGCAAGATCCCGTGGTATACCATAATACCAAAGCAGAATGCATAGTAGTGGCACAGGAAAAAGAAGCACTGCTCTTGGGATCATTCATGGCCATAGGTCACATCATAGAAACTTCTGAGACAAGATGCGACAACATATCCACGGGCGCCTAGTTGATCTTAACCTAGCCTGTTGACAAAATCATAATATATGTTATAATAGTTGAGTAATTTGGAGTTTATCCTATTGTAGGAATTCTGCTCTGGGTTGCACACATTAACAGATATAATGGAGTTCGCATGAACAAAGTAAAAATGTTGTCTGACGTCGTAGCTGAAGTCAGAAAAGAAGCACCAGAGGACGTACCAAACTGGTCAAAGAGGTACGAAGAAGCCAAACAAAATTTACAGAATCAGATAATGAAGGGCAGGATGTTACCGAGGGGTGTGGAAGATCATCCGCTGGCTGACTTCGGGTTCAACTATTCCGTACAGAGAGACGTCAGAGCAGGACACGTAATGAACATAATGAGAAAGTTCGATCCACGTGTGTGTTGCCCTGTAAGTGCTGTTAAACGGTCTGATTCCAACACACTGTACATATTCGATGGTCAGCACAGGGCGGTCGCACTGGCACTCCTAGGATATGAGAAGATACCAGTTACAATAGTGGAGACAGACGAACCGGCCTTTGATGCAGAAGCATTCGAGATAGTGAATGACTCGGGTATCCTGAGGGCAGGCACAGAAGAGATACACAGATGTCTACTGCACAGGTACAAGATGGGTGAAACGGAAACAGAAAGAGTTGCCACGGCACACATGGTGCAGGAGATATTTGATCGTGTGGGCATAGACCTAGAACCCAAGAGGGTCAGGAAGAGCTCCGGCAAGTGTGGACCTAACAAACATTACTTCTCACATTTTGATTACGCATACAAAGGTATCAAGATGGCGGGAGCAGAGGGACTAGAGTCAGCTCTACGAGCCATCAAGGAAACATACCCAGATGAGGACGGTGGGGAGATCAACCAGGGTCTGTTTATTGGACTGATGAAACAGTACCAACTGGGCAGTGAGGCCAAGAGATTAAAAAGATTGCCTGCTGATTGGATGCTTAAAATGTTACAGGCAGTCAAGCAAGGTATGGGATCGAGTGGAGCATTGATACACGCCGCGGCCAAGAAGCAATGGCAACACGCAAACGGTGTTGGTTGGGACGCACCAGTGGCAATGGGTCATCTTCTGAGGGAAGTTTATCTCATAGAGGACGGTGAGTTCGAACCCAGCTACATGCCCAACGTGACACTCAAAGTGTTCGATGGTGACATAGCACCAGACTCCGAGGCACAGACTGCCTTGAACAAGTACCTAGAGAGAAAAAGTGAAGCGTGATTGCTTCTACAAAGTAACTGTAACAACATACGTCCCAGACTCTATCAACATGTTTGTAGACGAGGAGGTGTACCACTGGGGCTACTTCCCTTACAGTTGGGTAATAAAAGATGTCAAACAACTTTACAAGGACGGAGCAGATGCAGTGGTGCTTGAAATGATAACACAGGAACAGTTTGATAGAAGAATGGAGAAATACAAGGATCAACAAGCATGGGAAGAATATCAGACTAATGGGATATGGGATGGAGAAGAAGAATGATAGACTATCAAAGCCTTAGTAACCTGCCCGAGATAAACTTCAAGAGCAAGGAACGTCCTGCATTACAGGAACTTGCACAGTACATAGATGAGATGAAGTCAGGGTTGTTTAATGACAAGTGGAGCACTGCCACAAAGAAGCACATCAAAGGTTCGTTGGCATTGTACATCAGGACCATGCAGAAACAGTTGGCACCTAATGGTGCACACTACAAAGCAGTTGAGGTGGGCAAACAACATCTGGAACACCCCATACCACAGACCAAGATAATAACGGCATACCTACACGACAGGCTGACTGCTGAACATGTTCTGCAAATGCCATTGTGTATCATCGATGATGCAGACAAGCACATACTGGAGAACGAATGGCAGACCGTGGCAACATGGGAACATCCTTTCAAGAGATATCAACAGGCAGGCTATACAAGGACGATCAAGAACGTGAGGGGAGAGGTAATAGATTTCTCCACATGGACTTTGCAAGATCACTTCCGTATGCTGGGCGTGGTGGATAAGTACCCCGTATGAAGAATACATTAATACTCGGAGATTGTGCAAGTGATGGTAGTTGCACCCTAGTAAAAGAAATAATCGGACAAAATCAAATTGATGTCGAATACGCTCTTTCATGGGATTTGAAATATCATAAGAGAATTATCCATTGGTACCTTAAGATGACACAAGGACAAAGAGGCAACGTCCTCGCTGGCAATATTTTTTCAAAAGCACATCAGTACATGCAAGAAAGAGAACTTCGCGAGGCATGGCCCAAATACTTGGATCCCAATTTAAATCTTACTAACATGAGCAAGGGAGGAGCAACTGCTTATGGTTATTATAAAAGACTCCTAAAACATGAGTTTCAACATGGAAGGCCTGACTTAATCGTTCTTACTGATTACGATCCAACACATCCATGGCAGAGAATTAACCTAGATGGAAATAAGTATTTCTTAGAGAAAAATTACGACTCGAGGAAACCAGACTTCTCAGTAAACCCAGCACTTAAATCATCTCCGGAAGTACAAAAATTAGCATTTGATAAAGCTAAATTCACAAATAAGCATGAGTTAAATCAAAAAAGAAATTTTAAAATCATGCATTGGTTTCACAAATATCTAGAGAAAGAAAAATACAACTTTATTAAACTAAAATTTTACAAAGGGTTTGATCAATTTGATAAAGATACAAATGTGATTGATTGTTCAGATCTCAGAAACAAATATAGTATATTACCTCGAGGAACCGATAGTGTACTTAAAAAACAAGTGCAATCTGAAATTGGTAGAAGAGTACAAGAAAAAATACTACTGTTGACAAGTAAACAATTTCATGTATAATTAAGACAGCACAAACAATCTATAGGCATCTAAGCAGTTCTCTTTTGCTAATCAAATTTGAGACGCTTTACGTCGATGATGATATAGAAGCCCAGGAGTAGGGCGAGGCTGTTTATTTTGCCCATAGATTGTTATAGCTATATAAAATATTATGCCAAGTGAAAAAACAAAACAACTGCTAGAAGGTCTAGGCAACATAGCCAATAAGACCCGTATCACAGAAGACAAACATATAATGGTGTCCAACGAGTTTGGTGAGAATGACAAGGGCAAGATCATATACATCGATAGGATCTACAGTGATCTGTTTGGGGGTATCAAGCTGATACAGAATAATCACAAAGAGTACACAGGCAAGATACACAAGAAACGTAGACTGATATCGAGAAAATCAATAAACGGTGATAACATCAGTTTCTATTCTGTTTGCTATGTGACAGCTGACAACAGATGGTTTGACAATGTTGGATTGCCAATAGAAGCACCAAAGAATTCATTAGACGAGGAAGTCAAAGAATCCAATGTAGAGATAGTTAGGATGCCTCCCAGTGAGGAAGAGCTAGAACAGATCAAACAGCAGAAGCTGGAACAAGAACAAAGAATACTACAGAATTTGAAATAAGCAAGATGTTAAAATCAGAATATCAAAAGCTGATCCAAGAGAGACCATGGCAGGAAATGGAAGATTATTTCAACAATCTACCAATCGCAGGTGTCAACCCTATTACACAGATAGATATCAACACAGAGGAATGGATAAAATTTACTGTAGACAACTTTGAGTTGGCCCAACAAAAATGGGAATCACCAAAAGAACATTATGCCGAATACAGTAACAAATGGGCAACGGTCAACAATGCACTAGGCAGGAACGAACACAACACATTTGAATTGAACTACGGCATGAATGGTGACAGTAACGAAAAGCTGAAAAGATTATTGGGTACTGAGAACATAAAAAAATTAAAAGCCGATCCAGACTCGATACTGATGAGGTTCATAGTCAAGATGCCCGGGCATGGCATTGCATGGCATCATGATGATGCAGGATCATACAAAAAGAAATTTTCCAACGTTGATGTAAGCAAACTGAAAAGACTGTGGTTTTCTGTACAAGATTGGAAAGATGGACACGCATTCCAGATATCCAAGACCGTGATTTCAAACTGGAGCAAGGGTGCTGTGTACCAGATACCATTTGGGGTGGGACATGCATCTAGTAATTTTGGGTACAACCCACAGTATACAGTATCTTTTACAGGAATTATAAATGATTGAACTAGAGAATCTATCTAGAAGATTCCAAGATGTCAAACAGGATTATTTTTTCAGTGTCGAGAGGATATCTCGCAACGAACAAGTAGTTAACGGCGAGTTTGTAAAGACGGCAGAAGAAAAATTAAAACAGTTGAGTGGTAGGAAGTATGTTGCACTAGTGCATTCAGGATCACATGCGATATCAATAGCACTGCTGTCACACGTGGGCAAAGGTGCAGAAGTTATTGTACCAAATTACAGTTGTCCGGCGACACTATCATCGGTAGTCGTAGCAGGGTGTGTGCCTAGATTTGTAGAGATAAACGAACATGGATCAATAGACACAGCACAGATAGAATCGCACCTGACCAAAGACACCAAGGCCATACTGGCCACAGGACTGTATGGTGATGTTCATGACCATGACGAGATCAAGAGGATATGTGACAAAAATAGGTTGGTGTACATCAACGATGCCGCACAATCACAGTTCGCATTGTATAAAGGACAGAACTCTCTAGCACTAGGAGATGTGGTGTGCATGAGCTTTGCAGAAAACAAGCCACTACCCACACTGGGTACATTTGGTGCTTTGTTGACAGATTCCTATGAAAACTACGAGAAAATAAGAGCTTTGAGAAAAAACGGAAAACCCTCACGAATGGAAAAATACACTATAGCTGGATACAGTTCACACCCCCAAGAAGACAAGGCCGCACAACTTCTCGCATCCATGAAACACTTTGACCGCTGGCAAGCAAGACGTAAAGAAATAGTGGCAATGTACAATGAAGCATTCAACGAAGCAGGAATAAAAGTAAGGACCAGTCCCAAATACAGTGAATACAACACACACAAATATGCAATATTCGTAGACAACAAGTTCGAAGCACACAAAAAGTTATTATCGATGGGAGTGGAGACAGCACAACACTATGTTGATAACTTCGCCGAACTGCCATGGACACCGAGCACTAATAAACAGTTCCTAAAAACAGATGAGTTCATAAAGCAAAGTCTATCATTGCCTATTAATGCACACATGACAGACGCCGAAGTACAGCAAGTTATTGATGCTGTGATAAATATCAGTGTAGCGCCATTACCATAATGACGTCGGCAAAGTAAACGACCTTTAAAAGACATAAGAACAGGCCGTGCCGTGTGCGAATTCCTCGCTAACAAATAATCTATTAGTATAGTACAGAATCAATATATTGACTCCTATTGCCTTCTGTGCTATGCTAATCTGCAGGAGAAAAATATGGAAGTCAAAAGAAAATTAAAACCTAGCGAGATCAATGCCAACTACGGTGATCTGCCAGAGGACATTAATTCATATATCAAAGACAGTGTGATGGCCAAGCAACCGGAGATAGATCTTTGGGACTTCATGGACACACGTCCAGACAAACTGTACGAGGAATGGGCATACGAGGTGGGGTCAGACATGACCACGAAACACGAAGCGAAACCCATAACAAGATTAGACATAAACCAAGATGACTTCTTCAAGTTTATGCAAGAAAACAGGCACACATGTCAGAAGAAGTATTACGAAGCAAGACCATACCACAACGGCAGGAGTGAGCTTACAGAGAACTTTCCAATGAAAGTTGGATACAATGCAAGGAACACAGTTGAATACAACTGGGGTTTGTATGGCGACAGTAACAAACAGATAAAGGATCTATTAGGTGACAGGAAAGTATGGGACGAACAGATTGGAATAGATTATGATACTGCACTCATAAGACTTTTAGCATACATGCCGGGTATGATACTACCATGGCACGTAGACAACCTGGGCAACTGGTGTAGGAATAACAAACAGCTCAATCCAGATATAGACACACAGATGTGTGACCTAGGACCTATCAAGAGATACCTAGTTGCAATCACAGATTGGCACTGGGGACACGTTGTACAGTTTCAGAATAGCTACTTCCCACACTACAAGAGCGGAGAGGTTTATGATTTACCTATTCCACAGCCACACTGTTCAGCGAACATGGGTATGAGATTGAAAGTGACATTGAGTATAAGTGGAGCCAAGATCAAATGAAGTTAAAACATCCTATATCAGAAAAAAGATTAAATCCTAAAGATGCAGTTCCAACAGAGATATTAGAACAGTATCCTTGGCATTGGGATCCTATGGAACCTAATCACACAGACGATACACACTTCATGAAGAACATAGAGTTTGACTGGAAAGGACTAGGCGATTGGGCAATCAAAAAGTGTAATGAACACCTGACTCCACAGAAGTATTGGCGATTTGATTACGAGCAAGATGCGATATATCATGCAAAAGAAAATGTGAATAACATGCCAATCAAGGAACAAGCGTTCATGGCATTCAAGAACAACACACACAACGAACACAACAGTCAGTACTTCAAGATTGCAAACGAGGAATTCGAACACTGGCAAGAACCACTTAAGAAGATGTTTCCCAACCTAAAGGAAGATAACATGGGTATCAGTCTATTCGTGCAACCACCAGGACACACAATGTACACACATGTTGATACCTACAGCAGTTTCATAAGGCGAACCGGAGATATCAAAGCAGACTACACTGTGTTGAGAAGATATATGGCCTTCGTTAGAGATTGGGACTTTGGACATTTCTTCCACTACGGGAATCATTGTTTCAGCCAGTGGAAAGCTGGAGAGTGTTGGGACTTGGTTCCAGGTGTTTATCACGGAAGTGCAAACGCAGGAATGAATCCAAAAATCACAATACACTGGAGTGGTGAACTGCAAGATGTTGGATAATCAATATTTTAAAAAGTATCTTGAGGACAGGAAAATAGATCTGTCAGAGCACCTAGAGCTAGACAAACTTTGCACACTGGAAATAAATCCAAAAGAGTTTGAGGACTTTGCCAACGCACACAGACAGGAGGCCACAGTCAAGTGGTATCATCCCAGACCATTCCTAAACAGCACAACCAATGAACAGGCAATCAATGCCAATTGGGTAGGCTACAACGAACACAATACAACAGAGAGCAACTGGGGACTAGATCCTGCACACAACACTACACTGAAAGAGTTGGTCGGCAAACACAACTTTGAAGCACTGGGTATAGATCCAGATAAATCATTATTAAGATTGCTGGAGTACATGCCAGGACACTCCCTGCCTTTGCATTGCGATGGATTGGAGGGATTCAAAAGACTTTACGGAGATAATAATCCAACTAGATTCTTTGTTGCGATAAGTGACTGGGATTGGGGACACGCTCTACAAGTACACGACAACATGATAGCAAACTGGAAAGCAGGAGACACATACATAGTTCCTTCTGGAGTTTTCCATGCCAGTGCAAACTTTGGTATAGCACCAAAGTACACATTAACAATTACAGGTGTACGCAGTTGACAATAGCAGTGATCGGAGCAACAGGTAATCTGGGTAGAGCATTAATGAATATGCCAAACACAATATCCTGTCCCATAAGATTTGAAGATGCAGACAATTTTGAACAGTGGTTTGAAGAAAACAAAAATGTAGATACTGTGTGGTATGTTGCAAGGGCTTGTAGGAAAACAGGTGTGCGAAGAAGTGTTGATACATTCATGTTGGAACAAAATGCCATGCTAAAATTACTAGAGACCAGAGCAAAGGATTGCAGGTTTGTTTATGCTTCAAGCAAGATAGTTTATGGCCTGGGTGGAGTCAGCGATAACCCAGATGAGGTATTAATGGTAGATGAAGTAGCAAAGCAATTCAAAGATACAAAGATAGGAGTCTATAACTGTCCAGAATCGCAAGAAACACACACATTAGACATCAGCAGGCTAGATAACCAAAGAACAATTTATGCCACAACAAAGTTGGCAAATGAAAATTTAGTCCGTGAGTACTGTTCCAATTTTAAAATTATTAGGATATGGGATATACTACTATAAATATCAATAGGAGTCAAAAAACCTTAAGGAGACACAAACTATGTACAAGTTTGAAACTACGACAGATGACAAGGGTGTGATTGAGAATGTAATCAATCATCAGCCAGAAGGATACAACCCTTCAACAGGTATCTATGCTTCTTCATATATTTTTCAAGGAAACTGGGAAAATGAACTGGAAGCACTGAACTTTACAAAAAGAGGACAAGCATTTAAAGAAGTTGAGAAAGTTGACGCCATGAAAGGCCAAGACACTCAATACCTTTACAACTCTTTTAGAAGTGCAGATGGTAAAGATACTACACACGACCAACTACAAGACTTCTGGAAAGAAGAAAATCCAGCAGACTACAAAGACACGAACTCTAAATCAGCTTCGCCAGAATTAGCCGCTATTTGCGATTGGTTCCAGTGCGAGAAAACTAGGATTAGAATCTTTCAACAACAACCAGGTGCTTACATGCAGATGCACACAGATTTTGACAATCAACGTGGAAACGAACACGGTGAGACTCTAAGGATCTTCGTGCAATTGACTGATCAACCAGGTGGTGCTTGGTACAGATTCAAGACTGCTGATTCGGAAGTAAGCATTAACTTACAAAAAGGACAGTTCTTGATTTTCAATCCAGATCACACTGGACACCAAACTCAGAACTTAACTGAAGTGCCAAGAAATGCTTTCATGTTAGTTGTTAAGAGAAACGCATGGTTAGATTCTTTGACTAAGAACGAAACTATGACTTTCATTGACACGAAAGAACTAGCAGAAAAAGTTAATGTTGCTTAATTAACACTTTACAATTCTATAGCGGTATTATATAATATCGCTATGGATTCACTAATGTTAGAAAAAGAGAAAAAAAGTTGGAATAATATTTCCAAAGTAAGAGACTTCCTTACATTTTTAGAAGATCCCGACATGGATGTCATGGCGCTGATGAGATCAATCGCCAATACAGAAAAAAGCGGATTCTGGGTTGCGGCCAACGTTGATTTTGATATCGACATGGATGAAATTTTAAAAAAAGAACCGAATATCAAACACGATGATATATCATCGGTCACTAGGACACCTAGTGAAGTAGAACACCATAAAAAATATAATTTTACAAATGGCTATGACAGGATTAGTCCCTCCGCCGAGCTACTAAAAATAGCTAGTGCTTTGGGATTCAACGACAGTCCGAGTTGTTGGGTAAACAATCAAAAGCCGGGATCCATGCTTCATAGGCACATCGACTTTGTATCCTGCTACACATATGAGAGAAGTGATGATAAAGATTTCCTTGAGCTGGAGTACGACAAAGAACGTAGACAAGCAAAAGGTCATCCTCAGATTTATAGATGTTTTGTTGCACTAGATGATTGGCATCCAGGACAGATCGTTAATTTTGAACCAAATTTTTGGCATGGGTGGAAAAAAGGTGATGTAATGTTTTTTGATTGGCAAAACACTCCTCACAGCACAGCCAACTGTGGAACTGAGGATAGACCGTTGTTGAAGATAACAGGAACACTAGACGATGACAGTTTTGTCACTATAGCACGTAACACAGGCAAAATTAAAAATATTAAAATATGAACTGGAAATACACTGTAGGAGAGAAGACTATTCTACACAAGGCTCTAGCAGTCAAGGAGTGTATTGAAACGAAACATCCTATACACTTTCATGCACCAGAGGAATATGAAACTGTTGATATGTCTATTGTTCCGGAAGAATCATTAGATGATTTATTGATTGCTGAAGCAAAACATCTACGTAAAAAATACAAACACATAAAATTGAATTATTCAGGTGGCCTGGATAGCAACCTCATCTTAAAAATTTTCACTGACAACGATATCAAGATAGATGAGATACAATGTTTCAAATCCGGGATTCCGCCAGCAGACTTTGAAATAGATAATTTTGCTATACCCATGTTGAAAAATTTATCACACAAACTGAAAAATACAAAAATATCAATAATGGAGCCTACACTTGATGATTATGAAAAATATTATAGCGATCTGCTGACTGATGAAAAAATATACAAAGGTTGCATTGATCATAATCTACACTGTAGAATTATTTTTCAGAAATATTTACTGGAATACAAGGCCGACCCAGATGTTGTGATTATCACAGGTAAAGAAAAACCAAGGATAATAAAACACCAGAATGAATACTACACTTATTTCCTAGACGGAGAAATAGAACCACAACCACAATTTTATAATTTCTTTGTGGATAATCCGAGAATAAATGTCAAACAAACACATGCATGGTTGCAGGAATATAAGAAATATAACAATGAGATTGACGGAATACACGATATAGAACATCTCTGGAATAAAACTACAGGAAGACCGGTTGACGAACCCTTCCCGGCAAAAAATTTACATCTTGCCAAAAAAGATAATAGTATTGTTCATAATGGAAGTGAAATTTACTTTCAAAATGAAAAAGAAAGATTGGCGTTAAATTTCCTTTCACAAAATGCTCCAAACATCCTGGACCAATACCAAAAATTTATAAAAGCACTTAAAGACTTCACAAACAATACTTGGTTCAACTATGGTAGACCTGAGCTTATGTACGTGGCAAACTTTAGTAAATTTTATGGACTAACCAAAAAAGACATTAAAACAGTAGATGAATTATATCCTAACGGTTTTAAACTCTAGTAAAATAGCGATTTTTTCGCCAGTTGACGGTTATACCATTACCATGTATAATAGTGGTAACAAAGGAGAAAAATAATATGTATAAATGTTCAGCAAAAGCAAGTTTGGTACTAGATCAAATGAGATCAAGATGCCAAGAAGATACGCAGACTAACAACAAATGGCACGGTAAGTCAGGAAACTATATGTACATCATGGGCAGAGAAAATGCTGATGGTAAGGCCACAGGTGTGGTACACAAGATAGCGGATGACAGCTCACACAAGTTGTGTGGATCATTCAAGATCATGTCAGATGGTATCATCACTAGGTTCACAGGTATGTCGAAGGCAGACTGGAACAATGCGATGAGAAATGCAGAAGCAGAGTACAAAGTGAAGTACGAAGCAGAGCAAACAACACAAGAATCAGCACCTACGAAAGTTGCTGTATAAATTTACGATGCAGAAGACGTGGGCTCGAGTTCCCCAAGCGCCAGAGATAGGCCAATTTCTAAAAATCTCGGCCCACACGCATCTTAAATATTAGAAAAATATGACCAGAAGAACCTACGCAAAGATACAGGATATATTAGTGAAAGCCAAGTATGGCTTGATGTTCCTGACAGTGGTAGCAACCATATTGGGTGCGGCATTCTTCTCGGGCACATTCTATCCCAACACATGGACTGTGGACAAGATAGAAGACGAGATACACAAGAAGGAACTGAACCAAGTGACCCTGTTGGGTTTGAAGGAACCGGAATTCGAGTTCACAGACAAAAATACTTTCATAATTGCCACAAGCAAGTGTGTGGAATACTTGAACTACACCACGGACAGATTGAGTAGGGTACCCACTAGCATGATAATAGCAATGGCGGGAATAGAGAGTGGATGGGGTACATCAAGATTCGCACAGGAAGGCAACGCACTGTTTGGTGTGAGAACATGGGACGACAACACCCCACAGATGAAGGCCAAGGGCAACCCAGACGCATCATGGGGAGTCAAGAAGTACAAGACCAAATGCCAATCTGTGAAGGACATGATAGCTATAATAAACAGGCATCCTGCATACAAAGAATTCAGAGAAGAAAGAGAAGATCAAATAGACGACGGCAAGTGGAATTACCGTAGACTGATGGTGAGAATGAGTGCTTGGAGCACCACACCAGATTACCACGAGATTGTGCTACAGGCCATAGTTGACAGCAAACTACCTTAACAGTATAATAACACATGGGATTCATACAGATGAAACTGCCAAAACGTATTAGAGTCAAGCTGGCAGATACTAAAAGAAAAAGAGAAGCACAGGCCAAACATAGAGAATGGCTAGAAGCTAATGGACTTGATGACAAGACATTGAAGAGAAGTGCAAAGGATTTCAAGGGCTACGACATACCTGACTACACACCAGACCCCAATCAACCCAAGTGCGGAGACAAGATACCTGTGGGAACGGGCAAACAGCCACAGATGCAGTATTCAGGTGAACGTAAACTGCTTGGTATAGGCATGATGCACAAGAGTAATCTTGTTCCCATATGGGACAAGGAAGGTGCCGAAGAGATTTCTACCATGCGTAGAAACTAGAGTAAGTAGTTACATGTCCATACAACAGATACTTTTTGCATCAGTAACTTCTATAATAATAATTGGGGTGTTATATACCTGGATAGGGTGGAATAAAATCTTATCTTGTTATAAGATGTGGCTGAGTAAGAAATATTGGACCAATTACAATATTGTAGAGGCAGTCTCGTGGATAGCAAAAGCAATTATTATTGTTCCAGGATTAATTTTTGGTTTACAGATCTGGCAATTATATTTTTTAAGTTTACTGACCAGTGCAATGCTGATATGGGCAAGTTATAAAAAACTTTTACCTACCTTGGTTGGTTTTAACACACTATGGATATGGTTGAGTATGATGATTATAGCTCAATACATTATTGATTAAAATGATAAAATTTGAAATTAACTACAAAGCCACAAATTGTATTGAATGGCCTAAACTTAAAGTTTTGCACAATGGTCATCAGTTGTTGGATACTGTGTGTGATGACACAAAATTTAATTTCTCAGTAGAAGAGAAAGAAGTTAATAAACTAGAATTTTTTTGGTATAATAAAACACAAAAGCACACAAAATATGCAGATGGCATTATACTCGAGGATCAAACATTTCATCTAGGGATTATTCGTGTGGACAACATATTAATAGAAGACTGGTTCTTTACAGACGGGTATTACAAACCAAACTACTTTAAAGGATTTGTAGAAATGCATCAAAAGGCCAGGACAAACTTTCCTCTAGAAGAGAAACTGCCAAGTCAAAATATATGGCATTTTCCTGGAACATATTATTTCAAACAATGGGATGGCAATTTTTGGGATTGGTATTATGACACAAAAATAAAAAAAGAAGTCGTAAAGTTTGTTGACAAAGATCCCGAAAGAATAGCAAAATATAGAGGTACCCTTGACCCCTGTACAGACCTTGTTAGAAAATTAAAAGATCTTATAAAATGAAATTAGCATTTGTAAATATACCATTACAGAATCTAGACTTCCCGCCAGCGGCCGCCTCTCTACTTACAGCCATTGTTGAAAAAAGGCTAGGCTGGGACACTAAAGTATTTGATTTTAATATGTTTTTGAATTCATCTGTTGATGCAGATACATGGGTAGAACTAGAAAATTACTGGAGATCAACCAAAGAAGATATCACAGATGACACTAGAAATAAATTAGAAAAAACACTAGAAAAATTCGCAGAGCAACTGCAAGATTACAACCCCGATTGGTTGGCAATAAGTGTATTCTCGAGATGGAGTACTATCGCATGTTATGAAGTAGTAAAGATCTTACGTAAGAAATTAAAGTGTAAGATTTTTATAGGAGGACACGGAATTGATTCCTGGCCGGGTTCCTTGCCAGGAAGGGATGATACAAAAAAATACACAACAATAGCCAGTTTTTTAAAGGAACAGAAGCTAATAGATCACTATGTCACAGGTGAAGGTGAGGATGCTATTGTGGAATTACTTGGTGGACACACAGAGTTTCCAGGGATAGACGGAAAAATGCCACGCCCTGTGAAATCACTTAATGATCTTCCTGCACCTAATTATAGAGATGTAAATCCAAACGACTATTATTACACTACTGCCCCGGGTGTTTATATTACTGCCAGCAAAGGTTGTGTAAGGAAATGTACATTTTGTAATGTGCCGGATCTTTGGCCTGTCTATACGTTAAGGGATACCGATAGTTTAGTATCAGAGTTCAAGATGAACGTAGACCAATACGGAGTAAAGTACCATATGTTTACCGATGAGCTATGTAACGGAAGTATGAAACACTGGCGTGCATTCAATAAAGGAATAGTAGATCTCAAACAAAAGGATTCCAAGTACGAAGGTATCCAGTATCGAGGTTTTATGATATGTAGGTCAAGGAAGGAGCAAGATGAAAAGGATTGGGAGTTGATGGCTAAGGCAGGAGCAAGTCTTTTTATGGTAGGATTTGAATCTTACAGTCCTAAGGTTAGAGCTCATATGGGCAAACACAATTACAGCAATGAAGACATAGACTTTCATTTAGAACAATCTGGAAGGTACGGAATCAAAAATATAGCTCTATTTTTTACAGGATATCCAACAGAGACTTTGGAAGATTTTGAAATGAACAAAGAATTTTTATACAAACATCTAAAATATGCTAAATCTGGTATAGTGCATATGATAAGGTGGGGTTATACAGGTATGTTTAGAGATCCAGCAAAAGTTGAAGCGAAGAAGGATGTGGAAATGATAATAGACCCTGACTTCGAGAGTAAATTTAAAAACTTGCCATGGGGTATCAGAGATATTGCACTAGGAGTTGGATGGATCAATAAGAAAAATCCTACACTAACACTACGAGAAAGAATCAGAAGAAGATTAGAAATGCACGAACTGTGTGTAAAGTTAGGATGGCCTCAGACAAGAAGTTCTGACGAACTAGGCATATTATATAACATAATGAAAAATCTAGAACAAAACATAATTGATCCAAAAGATTTAGCCGATCTAGACAACACGATTGATTTACACTAAAAATGTTAAAGAATATTAAAATTCTGCAAATAGAACTGACCAGCTTGTGTAATGCAGAATGTCCTATGTGTACAAGAAACATTAATGGAAAAGGAACCAATCCATACATGACTTTGAAAAGTTTGCCGTTGCAATGGTTCAAAGACAACATATCCGCAGATCAAATCAAACAACTGGACAAAATATTTTTCTGCGGTACCGTAGGGGAACCTGCGTCGTCGACTGATTTACTAGAAATCATACAGTATTTCAAAAAACACAACCCAGACATAGTAATCGGCCTCAACACTAACGGAGGTCTGAAGACTGCCACTTGGTGGAGCAAACTTGGACATCTGCTGGACGGCAACAACGACTACTGTGTTTTCAGTATAGACGGACTGGAAGATACAAACCATATCTATCGGCGTAATGTCAACTGGCAAAAGATTATAGAAAACATTAAGGCTTATGTTAGTACAGGAGCGAGTGCCCATTGGGACATGTTGGTATTCGAACACAATAAACACCAAGTTGAAAATGCCAAGAACTTGGCATCAGAGTTGGGTTTCTCATGGTTCAGATCAAAGGAAACAGACCGATGGGACATGTACAAATCAGATCTAGGTTTGAAATCAGCATCGCCGTACAAAACCGTGGACTACAATAGTTCTGTTCCCGTGTGTGAGATCGAGAGAGATAAAAGTGTGTTTCTTGATTACCTTGGCAAGTATTGGCCATGTTGCCATATTGCAGAAGCATACCTAAATGTGGTATCCAGGTCCCTACATAAAGACATTCGAGAACACAACAATGAGCAGTTGTTTGATGAATACAAACAAAGATTACAAGACGGCATTCCATTTTACATCTGTAAACGGGCCTGTGGTAAAACAACAAGCAAGCGAAATCAATGGAAAACTGAAGAGCAATTGAAATAGATGAAGATCAGGTATTACAAGAAGATCGATGGATGGAGATGGATAGGGTTCTTACTGGCAATGGTTAGTGCATTCACACTGAGTGGTGGTAACCCTGAGGTGCAATGGCTAGGTTGGGCAGTGGCACTCGTGTCGTGTAGCATATGGATCTGGATGGGTATAAAAGACAAGGACACACCAAGGGCATTGATGGAATTGATGTATTTGCTTCTGGCAATCAGAGGTGTATTCAACTGGTTGTCGTAATCAATAACAAAAGTCAATAAAATCAACAATTCTAGCAAGATCAACCCTGGTTGACGTATTTGGAAATTATGCTATAATTGTTGTATGATTAGACTAATAATACTATTTGCAATCTTCCTAGCGGTGTATCCGATGATAGGAGATGGATGGGCACAGTTCAGCAACGACTTCAATGTTGCTGGTGTATCTGACTTCATATCAGAAACTATTGCAAAATTTAAACAATAAGGAAAACAATGAAAAACATGACTAGAATGATTTTGATATTGGTTGCTGGACTTATGATGGCACAGTGCTCGACTTACAAGATCAAGCCCGACATGAACAAAAGCGGAGTGGTAAACAAGACACCTAAATGGTATATTGATTACAATCATGAAACTATGTTCAAATACCAAGAGGCGGCGACCGCAGTATCTCCTGACATGGAGTTGGCTGTTAAGAAGGCTACTCTGTTGGCAAAGGCCAAACTTGTTGATAGGATCAATGGTGAGATGAACAACAGAACCACTATCACAAAGAACGAAGCAGGAACCAATGAAGATCTGAATGTGACGGCAGGATCTCAGGACGTGATTGTTAATGTGATCAAAGACACCCTTGCGAGAGGATACGAAGTCACTAAACAAGAGATGTATTTGACTAAAACTAAATCTTACAGAGTTTACGTGATGATCGAAGTCAGCAAGAAAGAAGTTGAAGAGATTATCACCCAAGTGAACAAAAGAAGAGTGGCCTTGATTGATACAAAAAGTATAAACGATCAAGCAAAAGAAATACTGAACTAGGTATATGAGAAAGATTTATTATCTTATTGCCCTGGCATTCCTTACATTGGGATTGATCATATTCTCAACAACTGCAGATGCAGGTGGTCCATGGGACAATCAGTATTGTGATGTTGAAGTGACCAAGATCAAAGTGATAAACGAAGATGGCGAAGTGCTAGAAAATCTCACAGAAGAGAAGATGGTGTGCAATGACGGAGCAAGTGATTTCCTGCATGGTATGGGTATAGCGGATTCATGCCAGATGTACACATGGGACATGCCAATCGGAGAAGTATTAATAACGCAGAGACAGATCGCCTGTCATAAAATGAATGGAGAATATGAAATTGTTCAAGGTTATCACAGTATTGATTAGCCTGTTGCTGTCAAGCACAGCAATGGCGGCAAACAAAACACCAGGAGATACAAAAGGACATATAGGAGACATGCCAGCACCCAAGTGGTTGGGAGATGATCTCAAGTACAGTATGCCGGCCTTCCTGTTTAGACGGACACAGTTCATGAGATTCAGATTGAATAGAACAGAGAAGAAGATGCACGAATCAGCGGTGTTCTTCGCCCTTACAAGCACACAGAATGGCAAGATAGTCAGTTGGTACAGCAAGGAGCGTCTGGCCGCGGGCAAGGTGCGTGTGATACACTCATACCCAATCTCGGGCGGATACTGCCGTACGTACCAAGCATACATCAAAGTCAACGGCAAGG
>Ga0307488_10000926_pt1 | contig 24376 bp, 24 predicted proteins | sample SB02metaG_FD_202248 | JGI IMG/M metagenome (GOLD analysis project Ga0307488, IMG submission 202248) | Sea-ice brine microbial communities from Beaufort Sea near Barrow, Alaska, United States - SB 0.2 | ecosystem: Environmental > Aquatic > Marine > Coastal | place: USA: Alaska | collected... | reverse complement strand
CTCAATTAAATAGCTCTCAATTAAATAGCACGCGAGTTGATGATATGTCACAGCTAACAGTTAATCCAAACTTGGGACCTATAACGTTTCGTTTCGGTGGATACTCTGCGAGGTTTAAGCCTGCAGGCAGCAGTCACTCAAAACCCATTAAACAATGGTTTAAACAATGGAAAGTGGCACCATGGTTACGTGATTCTGTTCTGCTAGTGATTCAGAATGAGCAAGTGTTAGCGGTACTGCTCGATGGCAGTTGGCAACCCGCTAAGGCACTTAACAACAATCTTAAAGATGATTTGATAGTGCATCTCAGAATTGAGGGTTCAAAGGCTTAAGGGCTTACGCAACTTGAGCAGCAAGCTGCAAAAACCTTGAGTGCTAGGAAGATAATCAACCGGTCTTACTGGTTGTTATAAAACAACGGATAAATAATCCTGCCGTTTTCAACAGAATCTCCAAATCCAGGTCCAGCATTGTGAAAAAGCCAAGGACGAAACAACACTAATCGATTATATTTCATAGGAATATGAGAGGTTAATTGCCATTGATCAAGGTTTTGCCCATTAGCCTTTAAATCGTCCCAGAATTCCTGATGATTGTTAAACCCCATGTTTCTTAATTGCTCTTTATTAAGGGGGGCGGTATCACTTTTAGTAGCTTTATTACGATAAAAGTCAGTGCCTCCGACGCAGTCTTCATCTTTAGAGAGATACAAGATCCCCGACCAGTAACATTGGTCAATGTGGACCCCACCTTTACCTTGTTCACCTGCAAGTGCCATACGAAACTTACCATGACTGTTACCTGTTGCAGCTACTAATTTTTCGCCTACTATTTCGCTAACTAATGGGTCGAGCCCGTCGACAAAAACCGCTTCTTGAGCATTTCTACCTGGAAAATAAGTTTGCTCCTCAGGCATAGGATAGACTGCCGACAGTGCTTTCGCTCTGAGGGCATCAACAGCATCTAAAAAGTCATCAATAACAACAAGTGAGTAGTACATAATTCAACAGCTTTGGATTAAAAACACTGCTAATGATACAAGGAAATGTCTTAAATAGGAAAGTTAGCATCTTGGTTTTTAACTAACGGGTAGTCAGTATCGCTAACTTTGATTTGCAGCTTAGGTGTTTCAATAAGCACATAATTGCAAACCGTAAACCTGCTATTTCAATTCATACCTATACTGGCTAATGTATTGAGGACTATTCACTTAGAGTTGAAACTTTGACTGTTATCGTCCTAAAAGGAGCGGTTAAATGCTCGGTGAAATTAAATGTCAAATGAAGTTTTACAGGCAACCTGTTAACCAAGGGCAGCGGATACGATATCCAATCTGTCAGTGTAACCCTGAAGTTTAACCTGTTGTCCTTCAGATAACATTGTCTGCTCTAAAGCCCCTAAACAGTTTGCCACACACTGGGTTTCTTCCTCGTTTAAGCCCTCTACCTCCGCTAAAATAGCGAGCACTTTTAATAGGCTGATAGTAATGTTGGCATTATTAGGTGACAACTGTGAGGCTTGACAGAGCAGGTTGTATGCAGGTTTATAACGTTTGTTTTTATAGTGTGATGAGGCCATCTCACCCAATTCTTTTGGACTGAAACGAATGTCTTGTCGCTCTTTGGATTCCTGCTCTAGATATTCAGCCAGTACTTTACCGGTGAAAGAGTCATGCCCCATATCCCCCTTCATCTGTTCAAGTAGCAACATTGATTGTTCCCACAAACCAACTTCATGAAAAGCTTTGACTTTATCTAAATTGTCTTCGAAATTTTTAAGGGCATTGGCGCGGGTATGCGATAGCATAACTTGCTCTGCTTGTTTTTTATTGTTGCGCAAGTTAAGAAGTCTCACTTCAACAATAGAGATCTGATCACCTAAATCGGTGGCATTGCCAAAGTCCTGCTTTAATCGTTCTAGCGTTTTCTCTGTGTTAATTAACAACTTATTTGATTCAGTTTCAGATAACGTTGCCGCCAAATCTAAACCAGAGCGAAGAACGTTTAGTTGCAAATCGGGTGTGTCATGAATGGAGTTTTTCGCATATTTCACAATATTTCTGGTGGCTAAATATTGCCCCATTTTGTCATGGTTTAATCTAGCTAAGTTCCAAGACTTTTTATTTCGTTCAATGCTACGGGGTGCTAATTTGGTCGCCTCTTGAATGATTTCGTAACCTAGTTGGTAATCCTCATTATCGATATGAAATTCGGCCAGTAGGTCGTATGTAGCAAATTTCGTATCGTCTCTTTTTAGAAGTTTGGCGGTTAATTCAGTTGCTTCATCTATTTTATTTTGTTTGAGTAAGGTCGATGCTAATCCCACTTGAACCCAAGCGTAAGAGTAATTTTCAGCCAGTTTTTCATAGAACTTTTGTGCTCCTTCATACTCCTTAATATTAAATAAACTTTTGCCAATCAGTCGATTAATTTGTGGATAATATAATGACAACGAGGGATCTTGTAACTGGCGCTCTGCATAATAAATAACAGTTGGGTACTCACCTTGGTCAAAACAATAACGTAAAGAATAAAGCTTTTTTTCGATGGTGATAATTTGATGAATACGTTTTACGACTTTAGAACGATCCAGTGGTTTGACCCAAAAGTCGGTGGGCTCCATTTCTACTACACAATTGACTAAACCTTGGGTGGTATCTGCACTTAGAAACACCACACAAGTGGTTTTAGTGATGTACCCTTTAAATTTCATTTCTTCTAGGAGATTAAACCCATCTTTGTCACTTCTAACGTCAAAGGCAATCAATATCATGTCGAAACGTGTTACCTGACATAACCTCAATGCCGAATAGGCATTGTGGGCACTTTTTACCTTTTCAATACCCGCATCAAGCAAAGCACCCCTAATAACACTATGTACCAAAGCCTGACCATCTATTATTAGTACTTCCATTTTTGCATTAGGCTTCTGTGCCGGTATTTTTATCAAGTTTTCAATCCTTTGTTCTACAAATTTACGATATATATCAGCCATCAATTTATTCTTGTCAGGGCTAATTGTCTAGTAAATAAACGATAAAACACGTCATATTTCACTTTAGAAACAAAGGCTTGATTGGATTTATGGAGAACTCCGCTTAAATACAAACTTGGTTTCCCGTTTTTCACCATCATTGTCGACGACTACACATACATGCATTTTATTCGGATTAATTAATTTGTTGGTGTAACCTTAAAAATAAGCTGCGTTGTGAGTTAGCCTAACCAACTTAAAGTCCATACTTTGATCTTTTTCTTCCCAACCAGTGAGATCTTGCCCAAAGTGTTTAAGCTGTAACAGTAAACTGCTTTGATGTTCTGATATTGTTATCAACTCATAAAACTTTACTTGATTGTTTTCAATAAACTTGAAAGAAGCCATCATCGATCCAGCCTTTTTGGGGGACCAAATTTCCTCAAACTGACCTCCCCAAATTTCGCCATGCCAGTGGCCGGATATCTAGTTTAGGTTTTCAATCGAAGCTGGTGGGGGGAATTCGCCTTGAGTTAGGTATTCGGTTTGAGGGGAGGTGGTAGCGTTTTCCGCAAATGCTGTGTTTAAAGGATTAACGAAAGCGAGTAAAAATAAGCAACGACAATAAAGGGTAAATATAATTAATCCCCCACAATGTGAATGATAAGTATATGACGAATTGGTGAGATTGCTTGCGACAGGCTTAAATAAAAAGTTAATCGCTTTTTATTCGATATTTTAAGAGCATCGGCTTTGCCGACTAAGAAGGTAAATGGCTATGCCATCAATTCTTAAATCTTCGATTCTAATAGTAAGTTACGATGAGTGTCCTAAAAAATTGTTGGTTAAAGCCATGGGATGGTGTTTTTTATAACTAACCTATCTTGTTGATCTCTTCCTCTGTATTTTCGGTGACCTATGTGGTTAAAATTCTTTGCTTTTATCTAGTCACTGAATCGATGGTGTTCGATGAGGTCATAGGATTTTGATTTGAATTCCGGCCCAAAACCACCGGAATAACTTGTTTCATATTAATGGCGCGGCCAACACCGATTAAACATTTAAATTTAAACTAAGAATTTCTTGTTCTGTTTGTGACACTAACTGCTCCATTGTTTTGCCATGAGCGACTGGTTTTTTACTGTCAGGATCCACTCGAACAAACACAATGTCATCAGCGAAGCAGATGGTTTTTTTAGTGTCTTTATTACGTACCAAGCATGAAACGGTAATAGAAGTTCGGCCGACTTTTATGGTTTCGACACCAAATTCCACTACGTCGCCTTGAAGAGCTGGGGACTCGAAGCTAATTTCACCAATATGTTTGGTCACAAGATAATTGGTTTCTAACTGACATATTGCAAAGATCGCGGCTTCTTCATCAATCCATTCTAAAGCGCGGCCACCAAACAGCGCATTGGCATAATTTAAATCATTGGGCATCACTAATCGGCGGGATAAAAAGCGCATGCGTATTCCTTAGTAAGTTTACATACAATTACCTATTATATAACGTAAACCAGTCGCCTGATAATTAATGCTTCAATCTAAGATAGATCAATGTCTTGATTACTGTGGTGAAATTATCAGGGGTAGTGTCAATTTTAATGCAGTCAAAACCACAGAGCATCAGGTTAGATAATGGTGAAACCATAAATAATCTAGACAAATTATACACAAACCTACATCGACTTTACTATTCGCTCAATTGTATATGACTTCGATTGAGTCTTAGCGTTGAGCTTCTTGTTCAAGCTTTCTTGATTCTACCCTGTTTGCTTTGCAACATTTGACACACCATGAAGTTAACTAGCCGCTTCATTTATTAGCATGACGGACTAAGCTTTTACTCTCAGGTTCATTGCTACAAATATAATGTCATAAGCAACGCAATGGGTTCTTTTAGTTGCGGACTTGGCCTCCAAGCCTTTTAGCAAGGCCTATAAGTGACAGAAGTAGAATAGCAGGGAGCCAATGTTTGGTTTTAAGCAACGCACTGATTAAATGTGCACGGGCTATTTTAGTAGCTGTTGACATGTTTTGTAACGCTGGTGTAACTTCATCTCGGTTTCAGGTTTTTAAACCACAATCAGGGTTCACCCATAAATTAGCTAAAGGCACTTTAGTACTCGCTTATTCAAGCAGCGCCAAAATAGCTTCTACACTAGGAATGTTAGGTGAATGGGTATCATAGACACTCGAACCAATTTCATTTGGGTATTGGTAACTATCAAATACTTCTAACAACGCCATATCCGATCGCGATGTTTCTATGGTGATCACATCTGCATCCATTTGCGTAATTTGCTTGATGATGGCATTAGAGTCTGAATAGCACATATGGGTGAATTTGGGTGGTGTCTTTTACCACGTTTGAGCACACGTTTAATGCGTTTACGGCGTTATCTAAATAGTCGTGCCACTGGTCTTTTTGCAAAGGCAAACCTTCGCAAAATGCGGCTTCGTCAATTTGTATAATGCTATCGCCCGATTGCTCTAAGTCTTTAACTTCTTCGCGTTTAGCTAGGGCGATTTGCAGACAAGTTTGTGAATGGTGTTGGTCGTCGCGTACAAAAGACCAGTTTAGTATGGTGACAGGCCCCGATAGTATGCCCTTCACCGGTTTATGAGTCAGAGACTGCGCATAGGCTATCCACTCTACTGTCATCGCAGAGTGGCGTGATCCATCACCAAAAATAGTGGGTGGCTTCACGCAGCGCGAGCCGTAACTTTGTGCCCAACCCAATTGACTAAAAGTAAAACCATTTAGCTGTTGGCCAAAGTATTCCACCATGTCGTTGCGTTCCGCTTCACTATGCACCAATACATCCAAGTTCAGGGCTTCTTGTTTACAGATATAAGTGTGGATCTTGGCTTTTATTTTGCCATTATATTGCGCCTGATTAATTTGACTAGTTTTATGGTGTTTACGCGCGGCCTGAATATCAGTCGTCTGAGGATTAAGTGTAAATCTTCTTCAATATTCAGCCGCTTTTTATCGTGACTAATAATGCGGTGAAATTTAAAGGTAAAACGAAAATCATTAGGTACTTGATCAGTCCAGCGCTGCAGCGTTTTTTCGTCAGGTATATGGTAGAAACTAGTGCTGCCTTCGATACTGTTAAAATATTTGGCGTAAGCTTCGAGGCTGCGTTCTTTTGCAGTGTTGGCTGTAAATAAGCTACCGAACCACTGTTCATGTGTCCTGTAGGACAACCTGTTCTGATTAAAGACACTGACTAACCTCTTGGTGAAAAGAATCATAAAAAGCCACAGAAAAGTACCATAAAAAAGCCCTCGAATGAGGGCTTAATTAACAAATTAAACAGTGCAATATTAGCAGTACACGAGCACTACAGCTTAATAATATTATTGCCTGTGTCTCGGTCAATAAAACGTACAAAGGGGTCGATACCCGCATAGTTAGGCATTTCGTCAACGATGAGTTCGATGACAGTATCGCCACTTTCAATGGCGTGTAACCCTTGATAAATGATTTTGTTTTCAATGGCAAAGTCATTAGGATCTTCACTGAACAAAACAATCTCTACTTCTTTAGCAAAAGGCTGCTCGGTTTCTTTACCTTTACCATCAGCGCTAAATTTTTGGGCTGATACGGTTAACGTGACTTTGGTTTCACCCTCTTCAAGTGCTTCTTTTATTACCTCTTTAGCGCGCAAGTCGTAAATAGTGATTTGCTCAAACAAGTCCTTAATGTACCCCTGCTCTGTTTCGTTCGATACATTATTTAAATGTCTGACTAGGTCTAAGGTAGTAGGATATAAGTCCTCTCTAAACTGATATTCATTTAACAAGGCTTGAAGGGCTTGATTAAGACGTGTTTCGCCTAGTTTATTGACTAACGCCATCATCACTACTGAGCCTTTGCGATAATGAATATAAGCTTGGTTCTCAGATCGTAGCAATGGCATTTCTTCTATCCGCTCTGCGCTACGTCCTCTTAGGTAGCTATCCAATTCATATGTAAGAAACTTGCGCAGACGGGGTTCACCGTATTTTTTCTTCATCACCATTAACGCGCTGTATTGCGACAACGTTTCCGACAATATTGCACTACCTTGCACGTTGGCCGCGTTTAATTGATGGCCCCACCACTGGTGAGCCACTTCATGAGCGGTAACGTAATACACAGGATCAATATTTTCTGGGTTGCGTAAGTCTGAAATAAAGCCAATGTTCTCAGAATAAGGCACGGTATTGGCAAAACTTTGCGCAAAACTGCGGTAACCTGGAAACTCAATAATCCTTAATTGTTGGTGTTGGTAAGGGCTAAATACTTGTTGAAAGTAGTCGAGTGAGTCTTGGCTTGACTCAATCATTCGGTCGACGTTCCAATGGTGATTTTTATGATAGTAGACCTCGATATCAATCCCATTGTGTTTGACTTTTTTCTTTTCGAGATCAGCCGACATCACGCTAAAAAAGTTGACCATAGGTGCATTCATTTCGTACCTATAATAATTGCGGCCATCCTGTTGCCACTCTTTTTGTAAATAGCCCGGGACAATTGCAAACTGATCGTCGCTGGTGGATACCGTGGCACTAAAATCAATAAACTCGACACCTCTGCCAAAAAAGCTTTCCGTATAACGGCTAGTATCTTCGAGCTTATATGCACGTTGCATCGGTTCTAAGTCACGTTTACGGCGTTCATGTTGATCGCTGATTCGGTAACCTTCGTTAAAACCAAAGGTTGGGAATAGTTCGAAGTTATTGATAAACGTGCCATTTTTTACCAAGGTAGTATCTTCACCTCTGTCTTTAAACCCTTGATGTGTTCGGGTAACTTTAAGTTGAGCTGCACGCTCTTCATTAGGTGCCATAGGCTCACTAAATTCAAACCAAGCAACGTTGTATTTAGCATTTATTTCACCGAGTTCCCCACCCGGGATCAACACATCATAAGCTTTGCTGAATCGTGGTATGTTGACTAAAAAACGACTAATAACTTGATCAGTGCGGTTAATCAAAGTGATGGCCGCGTCGGCTTCAATACGTCGTTCTTCTGGGAAAATATCGATTGCAGTATCAATGGCTACTACGCTTGGCATCGGGGAGTCACGAAATTCTATGTAGTCTTTTTCGTAATCGGCTTGATTGTCCAATACCTGTTCTTGTCCATAAAAGTCATTCAATACTTTGGTGTTGTAATGAATATAACCACCTGTCGCCAGAAATATCAGCATTGCGGAGATGGCAATACTTTTGCCTGGTTTACCTAGCTGATAACTCAACAAATTAAAACGTTGTTTAAGAGACGCCTGTGGTCCCCGTTGCCACATACCATAGCTGATAACACCCAGCACTACTGACAGAGCAATCCAATATAACATGTACCAGTTTTGAGTCTGCATAAACCAACCATACCCATTTAAATCTGAGTATTGCATCACCGGAGCAGCGCCAAAGTTAAACATGTTGTGTTCAATGCCGATTTGACTGAAGGCAATGGACACAAATATGTAGCCAACAAAAATCAACATACCCACATATTTATTGGGGCTGAGCACTTGAATTAAAAAGGCGAGTACGACGGTCAAACAAAATGGCAACACAGCGAAATACAGTAAGCTGATGACATATTGTCCGAACTCGATGTTTTCATATCCCGAGAGCAGTTGTTTGATAATAGCGACGACCAAACCTAAAAAGTGCAAGGATACGATCACTAACATCACCGCAAGTAATTTTGATAACCAAAAGGTGACGTTGCTCACTGGCATACTGTCGACGATATCGCCCATGCCTACAGTGCGTTCACGCCAAACCACTTCTGCTGTGTAATAAGTGATAACAATCATCGTCATTAAGCCAAAAGCACCTACAATGGTTTGCACCAAGGTTTGAGTGAGCGGCCAATTCGGAGCGCCATACATTCCGTTTATGTTGAAAAAACTGGCAATAAGTTGAAAGGCTGAGAACAACAACAAAACAGGAAATGCTGGGCTGAGCACCACTTGTTTGATTTCAAATTTGGTACGAATGATAAATTGTGAAAAACCGTTATTGGCTGAGGCTTTAATCGCAATATTGCTGTTGGCGGGGATCATGTCGATTTTTTCTTTCTTGGGCTTTTTACTGGCTTTGTTTGTAGTTAAATTTAATGGCTTAAACAACCCACCTGCGGTTAGTAAAATAAAGCAGCCCACCGCTATCCACAATAGTCGGTTTTGTAATATTGCACCCTCAAACGCGGGTAATAATGCGTTCTTTTCAAAAGCTGTCCAGTAGCGTGTATATTCGCCAAATGAACTGAGAGCAAAAGGGTCGAGCAGTGCTCTAATCGTCCGCTGCTCGGGTTCATTAAACACTTGCCCTGAAACCACATATAAAATAAATAAACCTAAGGCACAGATGTAACCTGCCATCACACTTTTGAAAAGGTTAGTCGCTCCATAAAATAAAGCGGAAAGAACAAAAATGGTAGTAGTGGAAAAAATCAAGAAGGGTTGCACATACATCATTAAATTGTTCGGGCCAATTCTTTCGCCATCAACCCAAGGCATTACACTTCCAATAAATATGCCCAATGGCACCATAGTAAATACGCATAGGCATATCAAATAAGCGCCCAAAAACCGTCCAAGGTTGTAGCTAAAGGGTTTAATTGGCTTGGTATAAATAATTTCTGACATCAACGATGTATGGTTTCGTGTTGCGGTGCCTGCCACAAAGTTGACTACCATAAACATACCAAACAGGCTTAAAATCAGCATGATTTGGGTCACCGCAAAGGGGCTATTAAACAATACATTGCCACCTGAACCGATTTGCACCTGATCAATGGTAATGGCTAAAAAAGGCAATAAGAAAAAGACCAAACAGGTCACGATAAAAGAGGGTTGGCGAGTAAAATAGCGCCATTCAAACCCTAGCATCTTAGTAAACATAACAGTGCTTCCTTATGCTGCTTGGGTTGAATGAGAATTATGTTGAGGGTTCTGTCGAGAGTTATGTAAGGTAGAGAAATACACATCTTCCAAAGTCGCAGGGGTGCTTTCAAAACCTTCAGGTGGTTCGGGAGCCAGTACATGTAAAACCGTGCGACCCGCGAACAGGCGTTTTGAAATAACAGGTAGAGTATTTTCCAATACGGCGGCTTCATCGATAGATACCGTTTTACGCCAAATTTGTCCGTTTAAGTCGGCAGTGATGTCTAGTGGGTTACCTTGTAATAATATTTGACCGTTACCTAATACCGCCATATTCGGGCAAAGCTCAGATACGTCATCGACTATATGCGTCGATAAAATAATGACTTTTTCTTCGCCTAACGTCACAAGTAGGTTATGGAAACGATTACGTTCTTCTGGATCAAGGCCGGCTGTGGGTTCGTCTACAATTAATAAGTCAGGGTCGCCTAACAAGGCTTGTGCAATACCAAAACGTTGACGCATGCCACCAGAAAAACCACTGACTGCTTTTTTACGGTGTTGAAACAAATTAGTGTGAGCCAATAAACCGTCAACGGCTTCTTTACGTTCACCTTTGTTAGCAATGCCTTTAAGAATAGCTAAATGATCTAATAAATCGTAGGCACTAACACGGGGATACACACCAAAATCTTGCGGCAAATAACCTAAACGTTGACGTAATTCATTGGGCTGGGTCAGCACATTGATTTGGTCGAATTGAATACTGCCGGTATCGGGTTGTTGCAGCGTGGCAATGGTACGCATCAAACTGGACTTACCTGCTCCGTTCGGCCCAAGTAAACCAAATAAGCCTTTGGGGATATCTAAGTTGACGCTATTAAGAGCTTTTACGCCGTTGTCGTAAGTTTTTGTTATATTTTCAATTTTTAGCATTGTTCGATCCCTGTTTTTAGTTTTTATTGATGTAAATATGCAGAATTCATTTTCATTAGTCTATAGAAGCAACATTTTCTTACGAAATCCGAGAATTTAATTTAGGAGACTGCTGATCCGGTATATACTCTGCGGCCTTAATTTTTCATCAAAGTTTACGTTTTAAAGGCGGTTTTCATGCGCACGGACTATTGTGGCAACATCAATTCATCTTATATCGGACAAACCGTCACTTTGTGTGGCTGGGTTAATCGAAGTCGTGATTTAGGTGGGGTTATTTTTCTCGACCTACGCGACCGAGAAGGTGTGGTGCAGGTGGTGTTTGACCCTGATTTAGTCGAAGTCTTTAATACTGCAAATAGCTTACGGAATGAATTTTGTGTGCAGTTAAGTGGTGAAGTGCGTGCCAGACCATCAGGCCAAGTCAACAAAGATATGTCTACCGGCGAAATTGAAATGCTTGGTAAATCTCTGACTATATTAAATAAAGCAGCTCCTTTACCGCTAGATTGGAATCAAGAAAATTCCGAAGAACAGCGTCTAAAATACCGTTATTTAGACTTACGTCGTCCATTAATGAGTGACCGTTTAAAATTTAGAGCCAAAGTAACCAGCACAGTGCGCAGTTATCTTGAAAACGATGGTTTCTTAGATATCGAAACGCCTATTCTGACCAAAGCGACACCCGAAGGTGCCCGTGATTATTTGGTGCCAAGCCGTACTCATAAAGGTCAGTTTTTTGCTTTGCCACAATCGCCACAATTGTTTAAACAGTTGTTGATGATGTCGGGCATGGACAAGTATTACCAAATCGTAAAATGTTTCCGAGACGAAGATTTACGGGCCGATCGCCAACCTGAATTTACCCAGATTGATATTGAAACTACCTTCTTAGATGCTGCTGGTGTGATGGCGATCACTGAAGGTCTAATACGTGATTTATTTCAAAAAATGTTGTCGGTAGATTTAGGGGACTTCCCAAGCATGACCTACGCCGATGCCATGCGCCGTTTTGGTAGCGACAAACCTGATTTACGTAACCCATTAGAATTGACTGATATAGCCGATTTACTGAAAGACGTTGAATTTAAAGTGTTCTCTGGCCCAGCCAACGATGCTAAAGGACGCGTTGCCGTTATCCGAGTGCCGGGGGGGGCTAAGTTATCTCGCAAGCAGATTGACGACTACGGTAAATTTGTGGGTATTTACGGTGCTAAAGGTTTGGCATGGATGAAAGTCAACGACATTGATGCTGGAATGGAAGGATTGCAATCACCTATTCTTAAGTTTTTAACTGAAGACGTGGCCAAAGGTATTTTAGAACGCAGTGGCGCAAAAAACGGCGATATTCTTTTGTTCGGAGCTGACAGCAACACCGTGGTGACAGAAGCATTAGGAGCCCTCAGACTAAAATTAGGTGAAGATTTAGATTTATTAGAAGGCAAGTGGAAACCTCTTTGGGTAGTCGACTTTCCTATGTTTGAAGAATTTGATGGCCAGTTCCATGCATTACATCATCCGTTTACAGCACCCAGAGACATGACCCCAGATGAACTAGCGGCTAACCCTTCAGGTGCCTTGTCAAATGCTTACGACATGGTCTTAAATGGTTGTGAATTAGGTGGCGGTTCGGTACGTATTCACCAACAAGATATGCAAGCCAAAGTGTTTTCATTGTTAGGTATTAGTGATGAAGAAGCCGAAGTGAAATTTGGTTTCTTACTTGAAGCATTGAAGTTTGGTGCGCCGCCTCATGCTGGTTTAGCTTTTGGTTTAGACCGTTTGGTGATGCTGATGACAGGTGCTACGTCCATTCGCGATGTGATGGCGTTCCCTAAAACCAACACTGCTGCTTGTCCCTTGACAAATGCACCTGGTGAAGCCAATCCAGAGCAACTTAGAGAATTGTCAATTCAGACGGTTCTTCACTCAGTAGCAACACCAAAGAAAGCGGATTAATCAATTAATACTGTGAAAACAGAATATCGTATCCCTCAATCAGCCCTTACGGTTGTATATAATCGTAAAGGGCAGGTGTTGGTGATGCAGCGTAATGATGACCCTAATTTTTGGCAATCTGTCACAGGCACATTAGAGCAAGGCGAAATGCCAATCGAGACGGCTCTGCGTGAAGTGCTAGAAGAAACCAGCATTGATATTACTCAATCTGCTTATCGGCTAATTGATTGTCAAAAGATAAATACCTATGAAATTCGCGATAGATGGAAACACCGCTATCCACCGGGTACACTTTGTAATACTGAACATGTTTTTGCTGTTGAAGTCGCTAATGATCAGGGCATAGTATTAACAGAGCACTCAGCTTATTTGTGGTTAGATAAACCATTCGCAATGCAAAAAGTGTGGTCGGACACTAATCGTGAGGCAATTTTTTTATATGTGCCAGATGCCTACTAATCAATTTAATTGTAACTTTATGCTGTCAACTACGACGTCTCGAGTCATGCACTAATGGCTATTATTTTAGGAATTGATCCCGGCTCTCGTATTACGGGTTATGGTGTCATAAAAAAAGTGGGGCAGAAATCCGAATATATCGGTAGTGGCTGTATTCGTTTGCAAGGCGACGAGCTTGCTCCAAGATTGAAACAAATTTTCGATGGTGTCAGAGAAATTATTCACCAATTCCAGCCCACCGAGTTTGCAATAGAACAGGTTTTCATGGCGAAAAACCCTGATTCTGCATTAAAGCTTGGTCAAGCTCGAGGCGCGGCGATAGTGGCTGCCACGACTTTTGATTTGCCTGTTGCCGAATATTCAGCTCGGCAAATCAAACAATCAGTTGTGGGTAACGGTAATGCCGACAAATCTCAAGTTCAGCACATGGTGACCTACTTGTTAGGGCTGGCAGCTAAACCGCAAGCTGATGCGGCTGATGCTCTCGCGGTGGCCTTGTGTCACAATCATACCAGACAAAGCCTAATAAAAATGTCCGGCCAAGCCACAAAAACTGTGCGGGGTCGCTTGAGATAATTCGCTAAATCTATAGGTTAGTTAAAAATACAAGGAAACAAAATGATAGGTAATATTCGTGGCATATTAATTGAAAAACAGCCACCGGAAATTCTGATAGAAGCGGGGGGCGTAGGTTACGAAGTGCAGGTACCTATGACCAGTTTTTATCAATTACCCGAAATTGGTCAGGAGGCCAATCTATGCATTCATTTTGTGGTGCGTGAAGATGCACAGTTGTTGTTTGGTTTTGCCAATAAACAAGAGCGCGCCGTGTTTCGTGAGCTTATAAAAGCCAGTGGAGTGGGGCCAAAGTTGGCACTCACTATTTTGTCGGGTATGAACGCGCAACAGTTCATGCAATGTGTCAGTCTGGAAGATGTTACTGGTTTAACCAAGCTACCAGGTGTCGGCAAAAAAACGGCTGAACGCTTAGTCATTGAAATGCGCGATAGGTTAAGCAAATTAGCCAAAGATCAGGGCTATGCGCAAACCGTGCATCTGACCCCCGATTTACCTGTTGAGAACACCTTTGTACAACGAACCGATGCGAAAGAGGAAGCCTTAAGCGCATTGATTGCTTTAGGATACAAACCTCCACAGGCGATGAGAGTGATTAACGCGGTATATAAAGAAGATATCAGCAGCGAAGCTTTGATCCGAGAAGCTCTACGAGCAATGGTTTAACAAAATCCGTCAAAGTAATAAGTCTTTTAAAGCCGGCTTTTTTAAAGACGGCTTACAATAATTTTGTTACTGTATAAAGATACACTGTTCACTTAAATATTAGCAAAATAAAACATGATTGAAGCAGACCGCATAATAAAACCTACCGCTAGCCATGAAGATGAAATGGTTGACCGCGCTATTCGACCTAAAATGCTGGCAGATTACACGGGGCAAAATCATGTTTGTTCACAAATGGAAATTTTTATTGAGGCAGCGCGAAAACGTAGTGATGCCTTAGACCACTTACTCATTTTTGGTCCTCCCGGTTTAGGCAAAACTACGTTAGCCTATATTGTAGCGAATGAAATGGGCGTCAACATCAAAACAACTTCTGGCCCAGTACTTGAAAAAGCTGGTGATTTAGCTGCACTTTTGACTAATCTTGAAGAAAATGATGTGTTATTTATTGATGAAATCCATCGTCTTAGTCCTGTAGTCGAAGAAATTCTTTATCCTGCAATGGAAGATTACCAGCTGGATATTATGATTGGTGAAGGCCCTGCGGCGCGTTCAATCAAATTAGAATTACCCCCTTTTACTTTGATCGGCGCTACGACTAGAGCAGGCTCACTTACTTCCCCTCTTAGAGACCGTTTTGGTATTGTGCAGCGTCTTGAATTTTATAATATTAAAGATCTTACTCAAATTGTAAAACGTTCGGCCAGTTACTTAAATTTAACGTTGCAAGATGAAGGGGCGCTTGAAATAGCCAGAAGATCTAGGGGCACACCGCGTATTAGTAACCGTTTATTGCGTCGAGTAAGAGATTTTGCCGAAGTCAGAGCCGACGGCAATATTACCTTAGACGTGGCTAGTCAAGCGTTGGACATATTGGACGTGGATAAAGAAGGTCTTGATTATATGGACCGAAAACTACTGTTAGCCATCATTGAAACTTTTATGGGGGGCCCTGTGGGGCTGGATAATCTAGCCGCAGCTATAGGTGAAGAAAGGGAAACCATCGAAGATGTGATTGAGCCATTTTTGATCCAGCAAGGTTTTTTACAGCGCACTCCAAGAGGACGCATTGCGTCACAACGTGCTTTTTTGCACTTTGGTAAAGATTTCTCTCCTCAGTAATTATTTTTAGGGATTGAGCGGTAAATTTCAAACAAAAAAAAGCCCACACATTAAGTGTGGGCCAAACAACTAGTGTTAAAGGAAATAAATCCAGGGAACATGTCAAATAAACTAGCTAACGCATCATATAACTTCAAAAGATAAACAATGTGCAGTTCAGAAAACAAGGATTATTCTAGTCAGATTAATGAAATGCGCAATTGAATTAAATTAATCTTCGGATTATAAAAACTAATGCATATTATTTATTATTCTAACTTAAATTCACTTTATGTTTTTTTTTGCATATAACATCATGAATTATATATGATATTTTTTATGTTCTTTTTTTTAGCTATTATTATTTCTGTTGCTTGTTATTTTTTTGTTATCTAAATGTTAGCTTGGTTGATATTGAATAATAATTCACTTGTAAATTATTGGTAATATCTATATTTTTTCTATTTTTTGTCACTAAGACAATGAAAAACATCGTTTTTAATAGGTTTATGAAAAAAAGTTAGATTGCGATTACATATTGTTTGATCGCATAAAGATTCATGGGTTAGAATATTTCATGTTTCGGCTAGGTGTTAGCAATGTTTCCTATTTTTCATAGTTACATAAAAGTATCTTTACCATGAGCAAGCATAGTCATAATGTGCGAGTGTATTACGAAGACACAGACGCTGGAGGCATAGTATATTATGCTAACTATCTGAAGTTTTTAGAACGCGCCAGAACCGAGTGGTTAAGGCAAATGGGCACAGAACAAGATATTCTTTTGGAACGTTCCGTGGGTTTTGTCGTCAAACGGGTTGAAATGGACAATCACGCGCCTGCTCGTTTCAATGAATTGTTGTGTATTCAGTCTGAAATAGTAGAATTAAAGCGTGCTAGTTTAATATTCAAGCAAATAATAATAAGTCCAAATGAACAGCGTTTGGTCAGTGCGTTAATCAAAGTAGCTTGTGTCGACTTATCCAATATGAAACCACAAGCTATTCCTGATAAAATTTTAGGGGAATTTTCACGTGTCATCTGAGATATCTTTCATAGATCTTATTTTAGAAGCCAGTTTGCTGGTGCAACTGGTTATGTTGTTGCTGCTTGGGGCATCGGTTGCTTCATGGGCATTTATTTTTGAACGCAGTCGGGCGCTAAATTTTGCACGTTCTGAAATGAAAAAGTTTGAAGATAAATTTTGGTCTGGTGTCGACCTTAATCGTTTTTATCAGGAATTGGCGGCACGTCAATCCTTGGAAGGCATGGCCAGTATATTTTGTGCCGGTTTTAAAGAGTTTGTTCGCTCTCGGAAGAATGTTTCTACTCCAGCAGAAGCTGTTATGGAAGGGGCTTCAAGAGCTATGCGAGTGTCTATGTCTCGTGAAATAGACCGTTTAGAAAGTCGTTTGCCGTTTTTAGCCACCACGGGGTCAATTAGCCCTTATATTGGTTTGTTTGGCACTGTGTGGGGGATAATGAATTCGTTTATCGCTTTAGGCGGGCAACAACAAGCTACATTATCTATGGTTGCGCCTGGTATTGCCGAAGCACTAATCGCCACCGCAATGGGTTTATTTGCTGCTATACCTGCTGTTATTGCCTATAACCGATTTAGTCATCAAGTAGAAAAACTTGAAAATAGCTATGGCAATTTCATGGAGGAGTTTTCCAGTATTTTGCACAGGCAAGCACTGTCATCAGGTGCGGAAGGTGCGGATTCTGCTAATCCTCCTCGTTCAGCTCAATCAACTGTTTAGGCTGATTGATTATGTATGTGAGAAAACGCAGACGTCCTGTTTCAGAAATTAACGTGGTTCCTTATATCGACGTTATGTTAGTGCTACTAATCATTTTTATGGTTACGGCGCCCCTAGTTACGCAAGGTGTAAAAGTCGATTTACCTAAAGCTGAAGCTCAGCCTTTAGAGGAAGAGTCAAAACCTCCCTTGGTTGCGTCGGTTGATGCCAAAGGCCAATACTTTTTGAATGTGGGTGATAGCCAACAGGAGCCCATGTCTGCTGTAGATTTGGCGACGTTAGTGGCCGCTCACCTTCAGGTCGAACCAGGTACTCCGGTTGTTGTTAAAGGTGACGGAGCCGTTGCTTACAGTCAAGTGGTTCAGTTGATGGTCTTATTACAAAGAGCTGGTGCGCCATCTGTGGGCTTAATGACCACGCCCCCTGAAGGTTAACTGTCAATATGTCTAGGTTGCGTATCGCTCTTTCTATTTCGTTGTTTTTGCATATAGCTGTAATTGCTGCTTTGCTGATTAATGGGCATTTCTCCCAGTCCAAAGTGTCACCTGAACTGTCTCAATTTGAACCAATTATCGAAGCGACAGTCATTGATGAAAGTCAATTGCAAAAACAAGTGCAAAAAGTGAAAGATGAGCAACAAGCTAAACGTATAAAAGAAGAAAGTCGGGTCAATGAGCTTGAGCGTCGAGCTGCAAATGCAGAAAAGAAACGCCAACAACAAGAGACAGAAGTCTCTAAATTAAAAGAGCAAACTAAGACCCAGCAACTAGAAAAGATAAAAGCCGAGCAAGCGGCAGTGGCTGCACGAGAAAAACAAAAGCAAGAAAAGGCCAAGGCTAAGCAATTAGAAAATGATCGCAAGCGCAAAGAATTAGAAAAGGAACAAGCCGAAGAACAAGCTAAGCAAGCTAAGGCAAAACGCGATAAAGAAGAAAAGGCTCTGCAAGAAGCGGAGCGTAAGCGCCAAGATGAAAAGGATAAAGCTGAACAAGAAAAAATGCTTGCAGAACAGCTTCAGGCAGAACAAGCCGTTCGACAACAAAAAAGAAATAAACAAGTATTGTCCGAGGTGCAAAAATATCAAGCGCTCATCAAACAAACTATTCAACGCAACTTGATTGTTGATGATTCGATGAAAGGTAAGTCTTGTCGTTTAAATATCCGCTTAGCATCAAATGGGCTAGTGACCCAAGTAAAAGAATTAGGTGGGAATACTATTTTATGTCGAGCCGCTAAGGCAGCGGTATTTAAATCAGATACATTGCCGGTGTCAAAAGAAGCTGATGTTTACCAACAATTACGTGAAATTAATTTAACCGTTGAGCCAGAATTATAATGTTTAAAACAATATCCATAACTAAGCAACTATTGCTTACAATTTTTATTTTATCAGTCAGCCTTCGAAGTTTTGCAGCTCTTGAGATTGTTATTACCGAGGGTGTCGATACCTCCAGGCCAATAGGTGTGGTGCCGTTCCAGTGGGTTGGTGAAGGCGTGATGCCAGAAAAAATTACTAATGTGATTGCTGCTGACTTACGTCGTAGTGGTAAATTTAACCCTATCGATGCTAGTGATATGCCGCAATATCCATCAACCGATAAAGATGTGGATTACAGTGCTTGGGCATCAAAAGGTATTGAAGCTATATTGGTGGGTAAAGTTGAACTGTCTGGTATTGATAGATACACCGTGTCTTATGAATTAATTGATGTTTTGCGCGGACAGATTACCGGTGGCCAGTCGCAAGTGTTAAGTGGTGGTAAACTGATTGCCAGCAATGATCATGTATTAGCCGTGAGTAAAATGACTATTTCGGGCAATGATTTTAGACGACATTCACATCGAATAAGCGATGTGGTGTACGAAAAATTAACCGGTGAAAGAGGTGCTTTTTTGACTCGTATCGCCTATGTCATTGTGCGTGATAGAGAAGTTCATGAATTACCTTTTCAGTTAGTTGTGGCGGATTATGATGGCGCCAACGAAACTACTTTACTGCGTTCGCGTGAGCCGTTAATGTCTCCTTCTTGGTCTCCAGATGGAACAAAATTAGCTTACGTGAGTTTTGAAAATAAACGTCCACAAATATTTATTCAAGATATCTACACCATGAATAGAACCCAAATGACCAGTTTCTCAGGTATTAATGGTTCACCCAAGTTCTCGCCTGATGGTAAGACGTTAGCTTTGGTTTTATCAAAAGATGGTAATCCTGAAATATACGTGATGAATATTGCGAGCAAGCAACTACGCAGAGTAACTAAAAACAGAGCAATTGATACTGAACCAAGCTGGACTCCAGATAGTCAAAGCTTAATATTTAGTTCAGAACGGGGTGGTAAACCTCAGATATATCGCGTAAATTTAGAATCGGGTAAGATTCGTCGCCTGACTTTTGAAGGCGAAATGAACTTAGGAGGAACGATTACTCCAGATGGTAAACAGATGGTGATGGTCAATAGGACTCGTGGTAATTACCATATATCACGACAAGATTTGACAAACGGCAATCTACAGGTTTTAACTAAAACCTATTTAGATGAATCACCCAGTATTGCGCCTAACGGCAGTATGATTATTTACAGTACATTACATCAAGGAAAACAAGTTTTGTCTTTGGTGTCTTTGGATGGCAGATTTAAAGCACTTTTGCCAGCGGCCGATGGGCAAGTTAAAGCTCCGACTTGGTCACCATTTTTGCGTTAAACTTTATATTTTCAATTAAAATCGATAGAACAGGATAAAAAAATGCAGCTAAATAAAATTTTTAAAGGGTTGGTTATTGCTCTTCCAGTTTTGACTATGATGGCATGTTCATCTACTGATGATACGGCCGCAAAAGCAGCTTCAGAAGAATCAAGAATTGCCCAAGAGCAAGCACAAGCAGATCGTAAAGCGCAAGAAGCACGTGATTCAATGGTTGAAACGGGTACTGTTAATCCTGTGATGACCCCAGCAGAAGAAATGCAGCAACAGTTAACTGCATTAGAAAATAATCAGTTAGTTTATTTTGATTTTGATCGCGCCAGCATCAGCTCTGATTTTTATAACATATTAGATCAACACGCAGCGTTTTTGACGAAAAATAGAGGCCAGTCAATTGTGATTGAAGGTCACTGTGATAGCCGTGGTACACCCGAATATAATATTGCATTAGGTGAGTCTCGTGCTAAGTCAGTACAAACTTATTTATTGAACGCAGGAGTGAGTGCATCACAAATTTCTGTTGTGTCCTACGGTGAAGAAAAGCCTGTTAATAATGATTCATCTGAAGCGGCTTTTGCTGAAAATCGCCGCGGTGTTTTGGTTTACCAAAAATAGAAGCCTAATATGATTAAACGCACCTTAGCGATATGTTTGCTAGGGCTATATGGAGCTGCCGTGAATGCGGCTCCTGCGCCTGTGACAGATGTATCCAGCGGTAGTAGCGATCAACGTATTACTGAATTGGAAAGAAAATTTTCAAGCCGCACTGAAGCACAGCATCGCCAGCAAGAACAGCTGGATACGATGCAAAACGAGGTCAATCAACTTCGTGGCTCAATTGAAGTGCAAAACTATCAATTAGAAAAAATACTGGAACGTCAAAGAGAACTTTATCTCGAAATAGATAAGCGTATCCAGGCAGTTAGAACTGATCCTTCGACAATGCCAACAGCAGGTGTAAACACTCCCGTTACGACTCAAGAGGCGCCGTTATCAGAGAATGAAAACGAAGCTTATGATAAAGCTGTCAATCTGATCCTCAAAGATAGGTTGTATGAACAAGCCATTCCTGAGTTTCAAACCTTTTTACAAAACTTTCCTAATTCTAGTTATGTGCCGAATGCGCATTATTGGTTAGGACAGTTATTGTTTAACAAACAAGATTGGGCTGGTGCAGGAGAACAATTTCAGTCGTTAATTACAAATTATCCAGATTCGAGTAAAAGAGCAGACGCTACTTTGAAGTTGGGTATAAGTGAAATGGAACGGTCAAATGCTGCCCGAGCTAAACAACTTTGGGAACAAGTTGTTGCTGAATTTCCTGATTCGTCCTCAGCTAAATTAGCTGAAAAGCGACTCAAAGGACTTTAAATAGTAATATGCCTGTATGATTTTTATTGTGTTGCTAAAACTTAAATTAGATTTTTACAGGCTATTTATGTGGTTTATTTCAATCTTCATGGTTTATTAAATCTACTATCGTTCGGTTTTTCAGCAAACAGTTTGAATTATTGAAATAATAATGGCATTTGGGTTGCGCTGAAGTTTCAATTGAGTATTATATGCCGCCTTCGCAGTGAGGCGGAAAGAAAAATGAAAAGTGGGTCGTTAGCTCAGCTGGTAGAGCAGTTGACTTTTAATCAATTGGTCGCTGGTTCGAATCCAGCACGACCCACCATTTTTTCTTAATTTACAGGTATAGTAAAGCTGCATAAAGTGTAATCGATGGGTCGTTAGCTCAGCTGGTAGAGCAGTTGACTTTTAATCAATTGGTCGCTGGTTCGAATCCAGCACGACCCACCATCTTTTATTTGAATTCAGGTTTAGTTACGTTTACTTCACTGATAATCTTTATTTTAGTCAAATAGAAATCAGTGCTGGTAGGCATTCCAATACCGCTTAAAAAACCAGAGTTCCTGACCGATTCTTTTCTAAGGCAAGGTTCATTTAAAGACTCTGGCTACTTTCAGAATTACATCTTAATTCATAGGCAACAAAAAACTACATAAAGAAAAAACGATGGGTCGTTAGCTCAGCTGGTAGAGCAGTTGACTTTTAATCAATTGGTCGCTGGTTCGAATCCAGCACGACCCACCATCTTTATTTAAATGCAGGTCTAAAGACGTTTAATTCAGTAATAATCTTGTAATAGTCAAATACTCATTTTTAATGTTCTAAATCTGATTTTGCATTGCTTGGCAAGCGTCTTAAGCGAGCTTAACTGCATTCCTACAGCATCTTATTTTATTTTTGATGACAGCAGTTGGGTATAACCTAACGTCTTTAAAAATTAATCTAGCTGAGCACTATTCATAGATAACCCGTTACATCTCCTTTCGTTGCTCAAACTATATATTTAAGGTTTCATGTGATTCAGCATGAACTGAAATCGATCATAGATTACACTCATTACAACGGACTTTTAGGTGAAGCAGTTTAATGAATGTACGAGACTATGCAGTAAACACGGTGATGTTTTTGTGTTACCAGAAGCGGTAATAAAAATTAACCATTAATTGATGATGATGCTACTTCTATAGATGAGATTGCAGAAGTGATTAGTTATGATCCTGCGGTTATGTCACAGGTATTGAAGATTTCTAATAGTGCCTTGTATAAGTTTCCGAACACTACTACCACAGTTACCAAAGCAATTCAGGTAATTGGTACTCGTTCAATCTATGATCTTGTGTTGGCTTATGGTGTTGCAAGTGCTTTTAAGGACATTAATTCTGATATTGTAGATTTAGATAAGTTTTGGGAACAAAGTGTAAATGGTGCTCTATTATGTAAAAATTTAGCCGAAGCAGTCGGGCTGAAAGAGCCTGAAAAGATGTTTGTATGTGGTTTGTTACACAATCTTGGTGAACTAGTTTTGGTGCAGTTAAATCCAATAGAAGCGAATAAATTCTCATCTATCTCTTGCGAAGATACCCCTTTAGTATTACAAAAAAAGCATTTGGGATTTTCATACGTTGATATCTCATTTGAATTGTTAAAACTCTGGGGTATACCCTTAGATATTTTATTAATAGTCTCAAAAACACATGTAAGTGAACATATTGCCCAGAGGCAAGAAGAAAATATTATTCAACTTGCTTACTTATTTGCTCTCAATAACATCAATCGTGAACTGTATGCATCCCATGCCGGCATAACAGAGGGTATGTACGAAAGCCTAGGAGTCGATTTAGAGTGTGTTAATAATGCACTCGATTTTAGTAATTTACAGTTAATGAGTGCATTAGCATTATTTAGCCCATCGACATTCGCAGTGTTCTAAAGAGGTTTCCACGTTATCGGTTTGATATTTTAGCCGTTGAAATTAGGCAAATACTGCGACTACCTGCCTACTAATAGCGACTAACGTACCATGCTTATCCCAAATATTGGCTTCTGCATGCGCATATCCATCAGCTGCCTGCCTTGTTTGTGCTTGGTAAGCAAACCAATCACTGCCTGAAATCTTCTGATGCGGATGGATAAACTCTAAATTCCAACTCATGGTACTGGCCATGGCAGGCTGGCTTAACATTTGTAAAACTGTTGGCGGCCAAATATCAATTAAAGCGATTAAATGGGCGTCAGAAAAGTCACATGGCTGCTCTTTAAAACGCATCCATCCGTGTATGACACTCTCCTTTGTACCCGTAAATGGCCATCCCCCTTTATTTTTTGATAAATCAAAATGCCCTAAAAAATTAGGTGTCACTTTAGGGATCTGTGGCATGAAATTAGGCTTTTGTGGGTAGTCCATTTTGTGTTGTAGTGGATCAGACTCGTTAACTTCAGACTGCCTCGGAATACCAAAGCTTGCTTGGCTCATCAGTGCCACTTTGTTGTCTTGCAAAACTCGCCCAACCACCTGAGTCACATTTTTGCCTTCCCTAAGAACCTCAACAATGATGCTGAAATCAGAATCTGCTTCTATAGGACCTATAAAGTTGGTGCTGAGCGAACGCATTACCTTTTCAGAGTCAACAGCTTCACGCATTGCTTGATAGACTAAAGAGGCTGAAATACCACCATAAAGTGTTCGGCCTTGTTCCCATCCGCTAGAAACTGAGAGCTTGATTTCGTTAATATTTAATTTTGCTTGCTGTTTGACTGAATTTAGCAACATATCAATATGCATAATTACTGTGGCTCCGTTTAATTGATTATTACTAGACAATTAGTCTGTACTTTAATCACTGATCATAATGTTTGCATGTTATTAGATGATTTCATGTCTTTATGGTTTGTCATAACTATTTGTTATAACTACAAAAAATTAACAATTTAGCAAAAAAATACCAGATTTACAGCCGTAACATAAGCCAATAAAAAAGGTATTTCCTAGGA
>Ga0307488_10000924_pt1 | contig 24386 bp, 7 predicted proteins | sample SB02metaG_FD_202248 | JGI IMG/M metagenome (GOLD analysis project Ga0307488, IMG submission 202248) | Sea-ice brine microbial communities from Beaufort Sea near Barrow, Alaska, United States - SB 0.2 | ecosystem: Environmental > Aquatic > Marine > Coastal | place: USA: Alaska | collected 2017-05-06 | reverse complement strand
GAGCTGCTCTGTATTTCGTGATACGAAATCACACGTTGCCACGCGCACCGAAAAACTGCCCCACAGACTTCTTTCGCAAAAACCTCCAATCAGGATACTTTTGAAATCTGAGATAGATACAGTTTAAATTTACTATTCTCAGAAGTGAGCCGTTATGTCTACTCGTAGATAAAAATTTTTCACAGAACAATTTCCTGAATATGAAGGTCGACTCCAACATCGTATCACTGCAGCAGATCTTGCAGCGAGAATAGTAACCGCTAAGGAAACTACAATGAAATTATTCATTCATGTTCTATTGGTGCTGTTCGCCTGTGCATCAACAGCCAGCTACGGAATTTCAATGAAGGCAATCATGATCCGCATTGCGCGCCAGTTACGATGCCTCAGAGAAGCGTATCTGCATCCTGCATATTAGATTTTGGTTACTGCATCCTCCTTAAAATGTTTAGATTTCGATAAAATCAACGGTGCATCGCAATCCGGCAGGTAGTTCGAACTTTTTGTTAGGTAACTGCAGGCGTACACCGAAGGTGCCGCTTGACGCATCGATGACACGGTCAACGATCACCACTCGTGCCGTGTACTGGCCGCCAATGGGATCTTCCGGTACGATCATCGCTTCCATGCCCGCTTTGATTTTTCCGAATGCATGAATTGGCGCAATGATCTCGACATTTAGCGGATCGATTCTGGCGATCTTCATCAAAGAACGATTCTCTATCGACTCTCCTTCAGCCACAGTAATCTCGACAACGACACCGTCAAAGGGACTGCGGATGGTGCGGATGGCCAGCGCTTCTACTGCCCGCTCAAGTTCCAACTCTGCGATAGTACGTTCTTCAAGAATCCCACCCAGTTCAATTTCTGCGAGCAAAGCCTCAGTTCTGGCCTCATCGACTACCTGCTCCGAAATTAGGTTGCGGCTGAAAAGCTCTTTGTTACGCTCGAGTTGACGTCGAGTAAAATCTACTCGTGCGGTCCGCGCCTTCATCGCCTGGTTACGCTCCGCGCGTGCTCGTGCTAGCTTTATGGTTGCTGTTTCGATGCGAGATTCCAGGGTCATCAGCGCCTGATCCATTTTAACCGTATCACCACGTTTCACCACGATTTCGTCGACCACACCGAGAATTGAACTGCTCACCTCAGCAACGCGACTAGGCTCGATAAAACAATCGCTTATTTTTGAGTTATCGTCGGCGATTGCCGACGTTGGTAACAGGGCAAAAAGCATGAACACTGCGATACCAAAAATACGACCTTCACTAAGTTCCATTCAATTACTCCCGCAATCCACTAAAAGCCAGCACATTTTCTATATAGTCTTCGCTGCGCAATACGCGTGATCGCGCTCGAGCATGTCTTTTTTCAGCAGTCTGTTGTGCAAAGTATGTCAGCCAGTGTGCAAAGGGTTTTACTAACCAGGGTGACTTTTTCCATAACGCATCGACCAATGTCAAATTGAATTCAGATGCAAACCGAGTGAGCAGTTCATCTTCGATCGACGTAATCGCTTCAAAGCTGCCAGGGTCCCCCTGCCGGCCACAGCGTCCAAACAATTGTCGATCGATGCGACCTGCCTCGTGTCGTTCAGTGGCGATCACGTGCAAACCACCCAGCTTCTGCACCGCCTGATCGAGCCGGATATCAGTGCCTCGTCCGGCCATGTTGGTGGCGACAGTGACCTGCCCAAGTTTCCCGGCGGTAAGAACGATATCAGCTTCATCGGCATCCTGACGTGCGTTTAGAACTCGATTGGGAATCCCCGCATCATCGAGTACTTGACCGAGGTGCTCGGAACCGGCCACTGAGCGAGTGCCAATTAACACCGGCCGACCGCTATCATGAAGTTGCTGTACTCGCGCAACGATATACTCCCACTTACCGTCTTGTGTGCGCTGTATCGTAGACGGCAATGCCTGCCGTTGCACCGGTTTGTGGGGATCAATATGAACAACAGACAATCCATAGACCGACCTCAATTCTGCAGATATCTCTTTAGCCGTTGCCGTCATACCACCGAGCTTCAGATAGCGCATAAAGAATCGCTGATAGCTGATACGACCCAGGGTTTCCTGTTCTCCAGTGATGTCGCAGCCCTCTTTAACCTCAACCATCTGGTGCAAACCGTGCTCCCAGGATCGATCTGACATCACACGTCCGGTAAATTCATCGACAATATCGATCTCACCATCGCGAACCAGATATTGCTGATCGCGGCGAAAAAGATGCTCCGCTCGCAGCGCCTGTTTTGTCAGGTCCTCCCGGTAACGACTATTCCGCCATAGACCCTTGAAACCCTCGCACAGAAGTTTTACCCGCGCTGATCCGACAGCTGTCAATTCAACCGTCCGGTCTCGAGGGTCGACCAAAAATTCAAGATCAATCTGTAGTTCCCGGGCCAGGCTTAAGGCCTGTTCGAAAATCTCCTGCTTGTGCGCAGTATCTCCCGGCCGCGATATGATGAGCGGCGTAATTGCTTCGTCGACGAGGATGCTATCGGCTTCGTCGACGATCGCAAAGCACAGGCCCCGCAACATCAATCGCTCTCTCAGCTGATCCCCTTCACTGACCTCCGCAAGTTTCAACGCCAGCTGACTTGAATACCTTTTGAGCACCAAGCGATCGCGCAAATGATCAAAAGCTACCTGCTTATTGCTGCAGTAGGTGATATTGCACTGGTAAGCTGCACGGCGCTCATCCGGTTGCATCCCAGCCACCACAGTACCCACAGTGAGCCCCATCGCTTCATACACGGGTGCCATCCACTGCGCGTCGCGCGACGCCAGATAATCATTAACGGTGATAATATGTACCGGAATGCCCGCCAGTGCTGCCGTAGACGCTGGCAGAGTGGCCATCAGCGTCTTACCTTCACCTGTTTCCATCTCGGCCACCATGCCGTTCAGGATGGCCCAGCCCCCGACTAACTGGGAGTCGAAATGGCTCATGTCGAGCCGTCTCCTGGTAATTTCACGCACCAGCCCAAAGCTTTGTGCCACCAGCCCCCTTTCGAGCCCTTGACGACGCATTTGATAACGTAATTCATCTATCCGACTGGTGATGTCGATCTCCGAGACTTCTGCAAGGCCACATGCATGCGCTTCGACATCAGGCAAAATTGTCTTTAGATGCCTGGCGCTTTTGTTGAAGAGTTTTCTCGGCCCTTCAAATACTGCCTCGCCAACGCGCTCGAGCCAGCTCAATTTTTCATTATTTCGCTGCGGATAGAAATCCAGTGCAATGCGGCGTTGAATAGTGAGGTCAGACATTAAAGGTCCGCAGGAACACCTGACGTAGACGGCGATACCACTGCGCGGCAAGCGCTTCACTACCATGATCGATACGAATATATACCCGCGTGCCAATCAGCGAACCTGTTGCGTGCGGAGGCAGCTCCAGTTCGTAGGCAAAAATCGGTTCCAATGTATGCAAGCCGTGACTTTCTCGTGGATCAATATTCAGCAGTCCGCCACCTTCTTTGCCTAGTACAGCATTCGGTAGCCGGTTTGTGGCGCTCGGCACCTGACGCACAATGGTCGCTGGAAATACCCGATCAATCCGGTCGGCCAGTCGAACTTCTATCGATTCTATATTCGTTCTGAGCAACCCGACATCATCCTGGAGCACTGCCATATGCACAGATGTCGACCCTGGCGTGATCAAATACCCAATAATGTCCCCCTGACTAAGATAACGTCCTGGTAGATCCTTAGCGCGAGGTACATAAAATCGTCCGGATAATGGACTGCGAATGTCGAACTCACCGATCCGCTCCTCTAGATCAGCCAGATCTGCGGTTACGATGCGCAGCTCCTCCTCGGTGATGCGTGCAGCGACCCGGCTGTCACGCCTGTGCGCGGCATACAATGAAGATAATTCATCGACTCTTGCTTTGAGCACGCGTTGCTGAGCCTGTAAGAGCGGATCGACACATCGCACCAGGATTTGATTCGCAGGCACTTCTGAATCTGGCTTACTCACATAGTTGATGACAAAACAATTAGTGCCCGCGCGGATGATGGCTTGTTCAGGAAGCCACACCACGCCTTCAGCCCTGGTCCACAATGGCGCTGGTAGTAGGGTCAGAACCACGATGAAGAAACTTATACCCACCACAGAAACTCCGACCGCCCAGCCACGTTGTTTCTCCAATTGAGGACCCTGCAGTACAAACTTCATTAACTTGAACGCAGGCAACACCAGCATCAGGAATATCGACCAACTGGCCATCAATATACCAATGAGAAAAAACTTGCCTGCGACGAACAATACGATCGCAAACATGACAAACATCCGATAGCTAAACGAAGCAAGGCTGTAGAACACCAGCCATTTGCGCTCGCCCTTCGTATTGGCGGGTGAATTGGCAGACTTGCTGTTAAACAGATAGCGTTGCAACAGGTAGCCCAGGTATGAATTGGCGCGTTTGCCGAGGTTCGGCATTTCCAACATATCTGCAAGGACATAGTAGCCGTCGAAACGAAGGAGTGGATTGCCATTAAAAAAGAGCGTCGAGACGCCACCAATGAGCATCACATTGTAAGCCACACCTGTCACTAAGCCGTGCTCCGCTGATATCCAGATAAATAATGCCAGCACTGCCAACATCATTTCGACCATAATGCCCATGGCGCCAACAACCATACGTTTGCGTTTTTCCTTGAACGCCGAAGCCGCTGAAGCATCCACATACGGGACCGGCATGAATACCAGCAGCATGACACCTATTTCATGGACTTCCCCACCCCAGACTTTGGTCGCAAAGGCATGGCCTAACTCGTGCACCGCTTTCACCATCGGATAGGTGAGCCACAACAGGAACAGGTTCTGTGGGGCTAATATTCGATCATAGAAATTCTCAGTTAATTCGGGCCAGTGCATTGCCGCGACGATACAGCCAGCAATGATCAGCACCAGCCAGGCAAAGAAACCCACCCAACTGAACAAAGGACGGACAAAAGGTAGCCAGGCGTTCAACAATTTTTCTGGATCAAATAACGGAAACCGCAGCGCCAGCGGGCTCCAGAATCGTTGCTTCCAACGCATGCTTTCCTGACGTTGATGGCGTTGAAACAGCTCTACGCTGTCAGGCGGTACATCGCTTTGCAGCACATCCGCGGAATGAAGCTGGGAGAGCAAACGAATCACTTCTTCCTGACCCGGCGCATCGTCACCAAGACGCGAGGCAGCGAGTTCCCATGCCTCGTTTACTGTTCGTTTACCGTCGAGCAGACCGATCAGCTGGTAGGCCGATGTCGAAAAACGATAGAACCGTCCGGAGAGTTGGTCCTGCAATACATACCAGATTTCACCCAGATACTGATGTCGGTGTATGCGCGAATGGCTTCGCAGCAGCAGTCGCAAATCAGCGACCCGGTACCAGGATGAACTGAACAATACCTCGCTCATTGATCCGCGCTCGCTTCCGTGCTGGCTTCGTAGTAGACACTGAAAAAGACTTTGCCTTTGCGATCCAGGCCCCCTGATAAGTGCCCCAACGTACAGGAACCTACCCGACCAAAGAGACGATCGAGTTCTTCAATGCTGACCGAATAATCGTCACATAGGTTTTTTAAACCTGGATAGATATCTTGTAGATTGAGACCCGCCGCGTAGAGATTGATGTCAAATGATTTTCTTGGACTATCTGCCTCTGTCGCCTCCAGAAACCTGAATGCCGGACTGCTGGCTCGCTGGGCTGAATGCGCAACTATCTGACCGGCGACGTCAAAAGTGGCGCTATGATCGTCCGACGCATTGAGACTACTGATTCGCTTGATCATCCCAGCGACGGTCAGCGCAGGAAAATAGCGGTAACAAGTCAATGCAGCCCGACGGTTGTCAAATGCACTCCATTTGTAGCCCAGGAACAGAGTCTCTGGTTTGTCATCACAAGGTTGACGGGATGATCGAACTTTGTCCCAGTATTCAAGATAGATTTTGTATGTGCAATCCTCAACGCCTTGCTCAAACCCCAACAGCACGAGATTGGCATCGGCGAGATGGTCAGATAGTTGCAGCCTGAACTGCGCTGGCATCTCCAATTGGTCACATATAAACGACAATTTATCATCATCAAGATCAGCTTTATCAATCCCCAGCAGATAGCGGTTACATAGCAGATGTCCGTCGGTCAATTTGAAGGATTTTTCATAACCACAGCGCAGCTTTAGAATCTCAACCAGGCTGAAGGGTCGTAAATACCTACTGTAGACTCTATCCTTAACCAACATTGGCATCAGTTTCCCTTTATCAGACAAGCACTAGCCTGGGAGGCTGTCCGAGAATAAACGCTACAGTCATCCTAGCTAGCTTTCTCCTCTGTCTTACGCTCGGCACTCGCGCTCTTTTTCTTACCCGGCGCTTTTTTCTTCTTTGCCGTACCTTCTACTACGTTGGTACTAGTGTCATGTGTAGCCTGATCTGCCTCGTCATCTTTCTCAAGGGCAGGCGTTACCTCACCACTGGCAGGTTTGATACGATTGCCGAGATCGGTGATATTTCGCAGCGACTGCAAGTGAAGATATATCAATTCGAGCTCATCGACCCTAGCAAGCTGCGAGAGCCTTTCTGCCGATACTTCCTTCAAGCGGTCGCGATTGACTGTCATAAATCCGGTAATGGAGGTTTCCTTACCGTTGCTCAATTTCAGCTGGGCCTGCATCGGGTCCAGTAGATTCAATTCCTGAAGATTTTTACAAAACATCGCAGTACGGTCGAAGTTCTGTTTGTACTCTTTCTGGAATGCCAGCACCCCTTGCATATAAGGCGTCTGCTCTCCGTCCTCGGTGAACAATCGCTCACCCTCACCATCCCGATTAAAGCCACTGAAATCCTCATCGAGGCAAAGTGTCAGGGTTTTTCCTTCGTCCGTAGAGGAGAAAACATAAGGATAACGGCGAGCAAAGGCGGGAATGTATTGTGAGTTCCAGACACCAGCATCATCGACAAATAGATTCTCGTCGTCACCCAGTGCCAGTAACACCGCAGGAAGAACCCGTTCCTCCGTGCCCACAAAGACGATGGGATACTCTCGTACCGCGCTGCGAAATTCCTGCGCCAGTAGCGGCATCGAGTTTACGTCCCTGGCAAAACTGAAATTACTGCCAACCTTAACGCCCCAATTTCCATGCTGCTTCCTGGTGACTGGTACTGCCCGATCGTAAATCAATAGTGTCTTGCTCATCGATTTCTACCCTCTGTGTGAATGATTTTGATCTGGTATTAAAGCCACCAATACCAGATCCACAACTTGACCCACTCAACCATTTCATGGGTCCATATCCATAGTAAGCTTCTGCTATCAATCATGACTTTACCCGAGCCTTCCATGCCGGGACGCAGCAACTCTGTGTCGGTTGCCAATTTTGCCTCGACGCGAAACCGATTGCGCCCGTCTGCCGGTTCAGACACGGGTGTGATCTTTTCAACGATAAACGGGAACTGTTTTTGTGGCAGCGCTTTGAGAATTAGCTGACCTTCCTGGCCCGGCTGCAATTCGGCAATCTGGCGCTCGTCCACCTTCAGGACAACCCGATAGGCATCCAACAAGGCAACCGTCAGCAAGATCTCTCCACGGCTCACCGGTGAGCCCAATCTCTGGCTCAGATCACCGCTGACCACCACGCCCTCGAATGGCGCCGTGACTCGCGTCCTATCGATCTGTTCCGTGAGCAGGTCCAACTGGGCTTCCGCCTGGTCCAGCTGGGCTTTGAAAATATTAACTTCACTGCGGTTTTTTACCGCCAGCGCGTCCCTGTAGCGCCGATCTATTTGCTCTTTCTGGCTCGACCATTTAAGAAATTCGAGTCGCAGATCGCGATCGTCGATACTAAAGAGCATTTGATCTTGTTTCACCAGATCACCGGCACGGGCTTCGGCTTCAAGGATATATCCGTTGACGGGTGCGACCATCGAACGCTGCACTGCTCCCTCCAGCACCGCCTCGGCCGTGACGCGATAATCACCCCTGCCCAGGGAAAGAATGATGAACAATGTCACCACAACGAGACCGATCAATTTGGTCGCATAGTGCTTTGGACCGACAAATTTTGTCACCAGGGTACGAGCGGACTCTGCCGCCTTGCTGATCAACAATCGGTCGTCGCGCCGCTTCATTTCTAGCACCGGTCCGAGTAGAGCAGCAGTCTGTTCCAACAGATCAACCGTCTTGCGATCAAACGGAATATCAGTCGATCGTTCAAAACTCAGTGCGCCGAGCACATTGTCTCCACTGCTGATCATCACGGTACATATCGCTTTGGCACCACTCATTTCAGCAAGGTTAGCGTGCGCGCGGGTGACGAGTCGGTCAGCATTCTCAGGTGGATAAACCACCGTGTCGAGCTGATCAAGTGCCTCGTCCATCGCGTCGGTAATGAGGCGCACCAGGTTGGTCTGTTCACCAAACTGAGCGGTATGGGACAGGGCGTAAATTTTGGTCTGCTGCACATTGCGGAACCCTAAACCGACTCGATCACAACCAAGCTGGCTGGAGAGTTCGGTGACGATAGCCATTGCCGCTGCACGAAAACGATCATGGGACAGCGCCGTCGCAGTCAGCTCCAGCAAACGCGACAAACGTTCTTTGGTTTCTCCCGACCCATCGTCTTGCTGTCCACGTCTCAGATAAGACTCAAACCAGCCGCAACCCCACTGCAGTTGCCGCATTAATGCCTGCAGATCCGCCTCGTTTACGTCCGAAAATTCAAGCGCGACCACACCAAACAATCGTCCATCAACCAATAGAGGATATGCTAGCTGGCTTGAAGTGGCGCGGCTATGGGCAACCTCGCTGGCACGATGCACGATGCCGCGACGTTCGGCCATTGCAGATTCTGCCGCCCGGGTAAGCGACGCAGGCATGCTGTCAGCCTCTGGCCATGCGCCGACTGGCACGTAGGGACCACGCTCCGCTTCGCCGAGTACCACAACACCACAGTTAACGTTCTTCAGCATCGACACCTGCATCGTCAACCAGGCTGTGGCAAATGTAGCGGGAGTAGTCGCCTCAATTAATCGTCGCCACAATGCCTGGTCGAGGAAGGCAATACTGGCAGTGTCATCAGATGCAGAGGCCTGCTTGGGATTGCTGGGATCGATGCTGCTCATATTGGCGTCTATGAACTGGCGTTATCTGGCGGGGCCTTTTTCGCCGTTGCGATATCAAGTTCACCGAAGCGTGATTCATATTCGTTGATCACACCCGTTAGCAGCAGCATGAATCGCTTGGCTGCATAGGGACTGAGAATAATGCGATTGTTGAGTTCGATCTTGACGGATTGATCCCCGCTGGCCTTCCAGGTGGTATTAGTGCCAAACAACAATGCCACTTCTTCTCGGGTGCTCGCAGCATTTGCCACGTTGGCATACGTGGTATTCATTTTCGAATCACCCCACTCCACCCGCGCGGCCGTCGGCCCCTGCGATTTCGTGCTGTACTCGTTAGTATCAGCCATGCCTACTCCTGAAATTGGTGTCTACCGGTCTTTATTTTATTCTTCTGTCGGAGATCTGACCCTGATCCTGATCCTGATTCAGCCCTTTGTCCTATGCCGCGCTGGTTACCTTACGTCCTGGTGAAGGGGCGGGAACCAGATTATTCACATCACTGGCTTTGGCGCCCCAGTCTATCAATAGCGACGTACCCGTTACGGAGGTGATACCGATCATTAAACCGTTGTCGATTTCAGTTTCTGAAAAATCGACCCAGTCGCCACGTCGCCCCGCGCTGACTTTATCCAGCGGACTCGACTCAACGTCACCAACGTTATTGGCCGCGATGTTGCCAAATTCGACAAAGTCACCCGTCTCATCATCGAAAACCAGTTTCACGATCGGTTGCATAACCGACTCAGTATCGCCAGTCTCTACCCATTCGGGCAATACCATTAGCGGTGCCGCGCTTATAATCGGATCATTCCACTCACCTGCCGGCACGAGAATATTGTTCTGATTCAGGCTGTTGATAACATCTGTTGTTGCCATCGCATCAAGCGTGGGGACCAGTTCTCGAATGCCAACTGCCAGGCTTGCATCCATCAACGCACTATCATCGTGATAAAGACCCAATAGGTGACCCAACTCATGGGTCACTGTGGTCAGCAGGTCGATGCGACCTTGCGCGTCACTGCCCGCGGTCGCTGTCAGGCGACCATCGTCTGCGAGGGTGAACTCATCGGAATTCAAAGGGGTCGAATCGATAAACCAGCCCTGACCGGCGCCGTCAACATCGATATACAACGTGCCATCCTCGACGAGGCCAAGCAATGTCCCCGGCAGATCGGTGATTTTGGCCGTGATTCCCTCGATTGCTGACACATCGTAACCTGCGTCGCGCCAGTATTGGGTCGCGCTGTCTATAATGGGCACGAGGTCTTCCGGCGTCAGCGCCACTACTGGGTCGCCGCTTGCCATTGCACCTGCAGCTAACACCAGGGCATCGGTGAAGGCAGGATCGTCGGTTTTGACAATCACATTATCGAAACTACCAGCACCATTTCTGGCGAATAATCCGAAGTTGCCGTCGACTGTGGCCGCGTTATAAACGTAGCCTGTGATGGCCTGATAGCCCGCATTACCACCAGCTTTGCTCAACGTCACGCTGACTGTGGTGCCTTTAAGGGTGAGATTGATGGTGTAGTCCTTGTTCGCGGCAATCGTTACACTGACCGCCTCGTCTACGACCCAGCCAGATCGCTCGGTGTAGTGGCCAATCACCAATTGTTGATGATCAACGTCGATCGCCACGTACTTAAAGCTCTGGTCACCATAACGGTCGAAGATAAAGCCCGCCTGGCCCGATGAATCAACATCGGCGCTCAGCTCCAGATAGGAATTGAAGTTAAGATTTTCCGGACCAAGATCGAGCATATTGAGACTGAGGTCTGCGCTCGTGCCTGCTGCGTACCGACCCGAATCAACGGTCCATGCACCGACGCGTTCGCCAGTAAAGAGATCCGCCTGCCCATCATCGAAAGCTTCAGCGTTCTCGAAAGTCAATTGCGGGGGCAGTATCTGCACACGAACATTATCGAAACTGCCGCGAGCATTGTCAGAACCTACGCCGATCAGGCCCCAGTTGAGTCCGTAGGCATAATCATCAATGACCCGCGGCTCGTAGCTGTGCTGCATGGCTGCCTTATTGTCGACTACAAGGGTGACGGTAACGCCATTAATGGCGACAAGCAGGTTGTACCACTTGCCAGGCTTCACCCCACCTTTAACAACGCTTTGTTCATCGATATGCCAGCCACTGGCATCACGATGTCCCATAACAAGTTTATTGATCGAATCGTCGATACCCACGAATTTGAAGTCCATCTCGTTCTGGTAATCAAAGATCACGTAGGCATTGGCATCCCATCCGCCATGCGCCTTGTCCAGTTTCACTGAGGCCTGAATCTCGAAATAGAGGGGCAGTTGCTCACCAACGTGATAAACCGCCACCGCATCGCCACCGAGTGACTCTGCGGCAACTTTCAGTTCACCGCCGCTTGCGGCAAATAAACCGCTATCGACGAAGAAGCCTGTACCGGCAACCGTCTGGGCACCGCCGAAGCTGGCGGAGCGCAATACATCCCGCGCACCACCGGGGATATTGCCTGGCTGAGGATCATCCGGCGCACCGGTCTGGTCACGCCAGGCGAAGTCTTGCTGGCGGATCAGACCCAACTCACCGTCTGGCTCACCGTTGCGATCCAAATCACCGCCGCGGGAGAAATCCGCGCCGTCGCTTGCCGACAGATCGTAAAGGAAATCAGCCAGTTGTGGCTGCAGTGTGCGTGAAACTGTGCCGAGACCAAACGGTGCAAAAGGCACGATATAGCTGTTGAACTCTCCCGCCCAGTCGATCAGGCGATCTCCGCCAGTGTTGGCGATTAATCGATCTCGTCCTGCACCGCCGAAAGCCCGGTCCTCGTAGCTCGGGTGGGTATCGGGTATGTCATTTAACCCAAGACCATCGACCGTGTTGGTCGTGTGATCGTCGTCTGCGTTCAGGAGATCGTCGCCCCAGCCGCCGTAGAGGTTGTCGCGCCCCGTACCGCCGACCAGCCAATCGTTGCCGAGATCACCAAACAGCGCATCATTGCCATCACTCTGTACGGTCCCCCAGTTAGTGTCTACCTGATCTATTCCACTGGTGTGATCGAAATTGAGGATGAATGGCGTACCTGCCGCAAATGGTGCACCGGCAGCATAAATAATCTCAAGACGAGGTGCGAACTCGTCGTACTCGGCGAATTCGCCGCTAGTCGAATTGTAGCGCAGCACATTGCCTGCGTTTACAGGGTTATCGTAGTGCATCAATAGCGCTTCAGCACCTGACATCGCATCATCGCCCGCGCCGCCATGTAACCAGTCGCTGCCGAGACCACCGAAGATAATGTCATCGGCATGTTCTGGCGTCGATAGCTCGGTACCACCCGCCACTGGATTAAATGGTGTCAGGTCGACTGATTTCTTTAGGCCACCATCCGCATTGATGATTGCCTGCTGGATGTTACCGGGCGTGGAAATTAACGCCTGAGTTGTCGCTGCGATGCCGTACAGCGATTCTGCAGTGGCATTGCGGCTGGTAAAGATCCGACCGTCATCACCAAGAACGCCGTCCTGACCGGTGCCGCCAGATATCCAGTCGTGGCCCCAACCGCCGATCAGGTCATCGTCTTCGCCTTCACCGAAGAGGATATCGCTGCCGGTCATGCCGTAGATAAAGTCATCTCCCGACTCGCCATGGATCTCATCGGCTCCGCCATTGTCATCCGTCAAGGGGGCTGGTATGAAATCCAGACCGCCTGGGGAATAGTCAAGTAACTCAGCGGCACGCACCACAACTTGCTCGGTGTAGGCGTTGTCATACTCGAAGCTCAATGGCATGCCAGTCGTGATGTCAACCAGGCGGAAAATATTCCCGTTGTCACCGAGGATCATGTCCGCATCACGGCCGTGATTGCCATCACCCGCATCATTGTGGTCGGTGTCGGTACCAGCACCACCGAAAATCAAGTCGGAACCATCGGGTCGATCTTCTTCCATTGTAAGACTGAACAGCGCGGAGCTGCCGCCGATGATGTCATCCTGGCCCAGATTGCCAAATATGACGTCGTCGCCGCCGTTGCCTTCAATGTAGTCATCGCCGTCGCTAACGTCCTCGACTGAGACGTCGATTGTAAGGACATTCGTCACATCGTCACGATCGGCACCGACATTACTCGTCGCGCCATCAATCGAGCCGTCGCCCTGAATGATGTCGTCACCCAACTGACCAAATATCTGATCGTCATGTGCGCCTCCGGCGATGTAGTCGTCACCGAAATTACTGAGCCCGGCGATTTCGTCCGCGTCACTGTGATTGAGGATATCGATGTCGAAGTCCTCCCAGACCGCGGCTCCGCCCGGCACCAGTTGCTCGGCGTTGGTGACATTCGTCTCAGCAGGCGATCCGGAATCCACGCCCGTGTTATAGATCTGGCTTTCGCCAAGTACACGATAGCGCGGGTTGGTCAGTAAGCCCGCAGTACGATCAAGTTGCACATTATCGCCGAAGATCAAATCTTCCTGGGCACCGCCGTCGATGCGATCGCCGTAGGCACCACCAATCAGCACATCCTGTCCATCGTTGCCACGGATCACGTCCGCTCCACCAATGACATTATATGTCGTCAGCACACGTTGGATTGATCCAAAAACGATTTCGGCGTTATCACCCAAGACGATGTCGTCACCCGCATTACCGAACAGGATATCAGCGTCAGCGCCGCCAATAATAAGGTCATCATCGTCATTGCCTTCGATTATGTCGGCGCCGCCAACACCGGGATTGATGCTCTCGGCGAACGAAAGATTACCGCCAACGTAAAGCACGCGTGCATTGTCGCCGAAAATAACGTCGTCACCCTGATCGCCAAAAATCACGTCGGCGGCCGCACCGCCTATCAACAGGTCGTCGGCATCATTGCCGTGTATTGTGTCACTGCTGCCCATTGCCGGTTCGGTTGTGCTTACTTCATCCACAGTCGTCAGGTCGCCGTCAGCGACATAGTCAATCACGCCGCTGTCGCCGAGAACAATGTCGCCACCCTCATCACCGTGAATCGTATCCATACCGAAGCCACCGAGAATGCGGTCGACACCTAGGTTACCCCTGATAATGTCGTCGCCACCAATAGTCGGGTTAACGCTGTCGATCAGCTCGACGCTGCCGACTGTGATGAGGCGTTGGGTGAAGTCTGTTTGGGATATGACGCCGTAGTCACCGAAGATAATATCGCCGCCACCGTCGCCAAAGATGGTATCGGCTGCTGCTGCAAGATTGTCCCTGGTGGGTTCGGTCGCTGCATCGTTATTGACCACCAATAGTATCTGGCTTTCAGACAAGGTTGCCTGTTCCAGTCGTTGCGACAGATTCAGATTGAAACCCGCATCGCCATAGATGTGATCGTCGCCACCTTCGCCGTTTATCGTGTCGAGCCCGGAGCCCCCCGCAATGTGGTCCCCGGCCTGGCTGCCTTTAATGACATCGTCACCCGGACCGCCATAGATAATGAGAGACTCACCTGACGCGCTGGCATCAATGATATCACCACCCGGCGTGGGGAATTCACGGGCCAATGGAACAACAGTGGTGACCTTATTGAGAAAATCAGTCAACTCAGCCGTGGTCGAATTGTAGAAAGCGCCGTCCTGGCTGGTGTCTCCAAAGACCACCAGAGGAGCAATCACACCACCACCGCCGGTAATGGTGATAGTGTCAATACCTCCACCGCCTTGCACGACAGTGATTGTGCCTTCGGTCTCGCCGGTAGGATCTCCCGTGCCAACATCGATCTGTTCTGCCTCAACTGTCGCCTCAACCAGGAATGTGTCATTGCCCTGACCGAGTAGAATATCAACCACCTCGAGCCCGTGATAAGTGATCCCGCGCTCGAATGAGCGAATGTCCGGTGTCCCTGGTATGCCAAAATCGATGCTCAACAACGCGTCGAGCCCTGCGCCCATTTGCAATCCATTGATGTGGCCAAATTCAGTAAGCGTCAGTTCTCCGGCACCGACCTCGTAAATCGCCTCGAGGCCGGATCCTGCTGCCGCTGCATCAGCCAGACGATGCACCCCGGTGTCATGGGTCACGCTGCCGTCGTTATATACATTGAGCGTATCGATCTGCTCAACTTCATTTACCTCAATCTCCAGCACCGGCAACGGCGCATCGGTCTCACTCGACAGCATCACTGCAGGTTTGATTGAGCGATCTTTGTTCGGAATCAGACTACCCTCGACGATCAGTGGACCGGCGATCTGGCTGGTGGTATGGGGTTGTGCGGGGAATACCTGCACCGGTTGCCCGGTCATAGCCTCGGCATCCGGGTTCACCTCAACGAGGACGGTGAAAGGCGTGTCCCAGTTTGCAGCTGTGAACGTAACGGTCGGCACATCACCTGAATCATCGAAGCGCATTAAGGGGTCGCTGTCTGCAGACACGATAGTCTTGCCATCTGTGAGGATGCTGACAATAACATCAGCTGTTGGCGCTTTAGTCAGTTGCAAGGTGTAGTTGTCCGGGTCGCCTACGGCTACCAGGGTAGAACCATCGCTGGCGGTGACAATCAAACCACCGGCGTCGTTGTCGCGAACGTTAACATCGACCTCGAGTGTCTCCAGTACTGAATCGAAGACTCCGCCGGTACTGGATATGCTGTGGTCGATGGTACGCAGCAGCGAGTTTTCGGCAACCAAATCGTCGGCGCCAGTGACATCGACGGTAAATTCCATGTTCCAGTTGCTGGCGTCAAAGGTCAGTTCATAGACACCAGCGACACCCGTCGCTGTAAGTCTCGCCAGGCCGGAAAGGCTGACCTGGGTATCGTCGACGCTGAGCGTAACAGTCACGGTTTCGCCCGCGTCGGGAGCCTTAGTGAGCTCAAGAGTATAACTGTCAGTCGGCGTCGGCCCTTCCAGCACTCGAGTTTCAGTGCCGCTTTGCTTGATCACCAGGCCCGGCTTGTCGTCATCGATCAATTTGACCTCGACATTCGGAATGTTGAGATTGTCGAATGCCTCATCATCCGGGCTAAAGGTAGAGTGACTGATCACCACGGTGCGCTGGCCTTCCTCTGCAGTGTCGGAAACAGCGCGCACATGGATAGTTTGCGTGCGAAGCCAATCGCTGTCAGTCCCAACGGCTGCGGCGGAATCGTATTTCACTACCAGCGCTTCAAAGAAGTTAATGCCGTCGAGTGAAACTTCAACTGACTTGCCATCTATTGTCCGATCTTTAAATCCGGCAAGCGCAGCTGAAACCGTGACGTACACAACCGTTGCAGCGACCGGGGGCGGAACCGCCAGGGCAAGCGTGTATGTGTCATTGACACCCGAATCTTCAACCAGCAAGGTCTTGCCACCAGATTCATCAACGATCACAGTGCCGGTAGCGCCGTCGGCAATATTGAGCCGGACACCCTCGGCGAAGATGCCATTAAATTCCAGGTCAGCACTGGCAAGGCCGTGATTGATGAAACCGCTGTGGCCTTCGACAGACAAGGCGACGATATCGGCTGTAACATCACCGGCGACGTCGATTGTGTCGCTACCCAGACCACCGATAATCGTTGTAATCAGTTTCTGGCTGGTGCTTAACACATAGAAGTGGTCATCACCTTCCATGCCGTCGACTTCGAGTTTTTCAACCTGGGTAAAGTCAACGTTGAGGCCTGCACCCTGAACGCCATCTTTTGTAATCACAAAATTGTCATCTGCCTCGGTGCCAATAATAACCACCGTGTCGACACCCGCGCCACCGTCGATACTCACCGGTGCGTTAATGTTGTACTGCACAGTGTCCTCACCATCACCACCGCTCACTTCGGTATCGGTGCTGGCCAATTCATCGGTGCCCTGAATCAGGAAGGCGCGCACGATGAAGTCATCGTTGCCGTCCTCACCAAACAGTTTCAATAAGGCTTTGTTGCTGTAGACAACAAACTCATCTTCGCCATCACCACCGTAGACCGTGGTCGGGAAACTGATGCCACGTGACAGGAAGCCCAGCGTGGTTTCTACGGTGTCAACTTCGTCACCGACAGCGACTCTCGGAGTGTCGCCACCTGCTGTATCGATGGATACGCGGTCGGCACCAAACACCTGACCGAACTGGAAAAAGTCATCACCAGGCCCGCCGTCGAGGGTCATGATCGAACTGTTGTCATCGCTGTAGAAGCGATCATCTCCTTCCAATCCCTCGACTGTCAGGCGACCATTGATCGATTCGTCATAGTTAATGCGTTCATAGTTCTGCCCGTAAACCGGGTTGCCATCGTCATCGACACCGGTTTGCTGCAGTTTGGCGACAAAATCACGACGCAGCAGAAAGCTATCGTCACCCGTGCCACCTTCGATGGTGAGCCGATCGGCTCCGTCGTCCGGCGCGCCGCTGTCGGTCACATTGACGATATAGTCAGTGCTACCATCGGTGAATACGGTGGTACGGTCGATGCCAGCCTGGCCGTCGACATCGACGGTATCACGCTCACCGCCGTTGCGGCCGGTGACGAGCGTGGCAGTACCTGGCGCGCCACTAAACTTGTTTCCAAAATCCAGATTTGGCAACTGGTCGAGAACAATAAAGTCGTCTTCTGCTCCACCAAGGATGCGCGTCCAGCCTGACAGTGACTGAGGCGTGAGCAGAATATGATCTATGTCGTCGCGGCCCTCAATGTAGATATCTTCAGCTGCAAGATGGCCATAGAGATCGATAGTAACACCGACACCCACATCGGCATCCGCCAACTCGAGATCATCGACGTCGCCACGAATCGTGATGCTATGGAGCGCGTTAATCGCTGCGCCTTCTTGCATGTCGACGTCATCGCCGACGCGTAACAGGACTGAACCCATCGGTGCGTCGATCGATGCATTGCTGTCCATGATTAAATCCTCGCCGGTATCAACACTATCACGCACTGACAATCTGATATCGCCGCTACCGGAAAAAATCGTGCCGACATATAAAGGTCCATCGGTTTCCGCAATATCGATATCACTGTTAACCGCCGATGCATTTAGCCAGCCCTGTGACGGGTTGGACGAATCAATTTCCAGAGCGTCGTCTATCTCACCAATGTCTCCCCCACGAGCGATAAGGTTGATATTCACAGCGGTGATGTTGTTGGCGAAGTCATTGTGGAAATCGAGGATCGAACCACTCAGCGTTTCCAGAGTGACGTCATCATTGCGTGAGGTGATGATGCCGGCATGCAGGGTGCCCACGGTTTCAATCAGATGAATGGTCAAAGCGGCATCAGCATCGACATAACTGGTGCCAGAGAAGGAGCTATTGATGTCAAGCGGATTGCCAAAAGTGCCGATAGTGCTGTTTTGCGAATTGAGATCCACAGTAAGCGATACGATGTTGGCGGCAGCATCATCGCGTCGATCGACAATGGCATCTTCGCCTCTGATGGTGACAGTACCCATACCGGCAGTGATCAGACCGACGTTGGTTTGTCCATCCACACGCAGGGTGACATCGCCTATCGTAGAGGTGAAGCCCGGTGCAGACCCTACGTTCAGATCGCGGACGCTGTGCACGAAGGCATTGTTATGGACCAGGCCGTTGATCTCACCATCCCAGATTTCAACATCGATGTAATTACTGCTTGTGCCAATGTCAGCACCCGCCTGCAGATATACATCGCCCGGCGTCGCGGTATCGTCTGTGAGGATATTGACGATAGGCGCTGCGGCATCATCGAACAGATCGAAAATCGATACTGGCGCGCGCAGGTCAACTGTGAACCCGGCAGTAATCTTGCCGATAATGAGACTGCCGGTATCGTTGAGGCCATTCTCATCGATGATGCGGATCGATAGATCGCCACCAGCACTGGCATTTTCCACCGTCAAGTCATGGATCGCGACGCTTGCGGCATCAATCTTGATTAATTCAGGCAGGTGCATGCTGGTCAGGCTATTAACGTAGCCAAACTGTGTCACCTCTGCAGACGTCACCGAGAATCCACGAGACGCTGGATTAAACGCCGTCGTATTCGGCAGGGTATCCACATAGTCGATATTCAGCGTCGTATCGGCGACCTGGTTGATATACAGCTGACCCACCGCGTTAATTGACAAATCGCTGCCTGGTGCGACCTGGATTCGCAACGGATTGGCCGCATTGCCAATCGAATTATCTGCCAACAGAATGAGATCGCCCAATGTACCAATGGCAATATCGTTAGCCGGGTCGGCCAGATCTCCAGCCACCGATCCGTCGCCTGTAATAGAACCACCCGGCACGCTATCTCCCAGGTAAGCAGTGCTGGCAGTGTTGGACTGCAGGCGTACATCACCCCCGGCAAGGACATGATGGATCTTAAGATGATCGGATGTCTGGATGATCACCTCACCGCCTGCATTGGCGCCAAAGTTGACCGCTACGTCGTCCTGCGACTCGATGTCGATGTCGTCGAACAATTGTAAGGTCAGCGTCTGGACGGTAAATTTATCCAGTATGATGTCATTGGTAACCAGCTCCACCGGGCCGCTGTCCGTATCATGATTGGCCCGTGATCCACCCACATCAGTCAGGCGATCCCAACCGCTGCCGAGATAGATATCCTTATTCGCTATATTGCCACTAAATGCCGCGGTGGCGCGGTACAGGCCGTAGCTATCTGCATCCAACTGTACCAGTACTGTTTGACCAACAGTGACGGATTGGTTAACTGTCGCTGTGGCGTCAGTACCCGTCACATAATTGGTAGCAATTTCAGTCCAGGCGCCGGTGCTAAAATCTTCTCCTTCCAGATCAACCCCAGACTCACCACCGCCGGTATACTGGTAGATTTTGTAGTGCACCCCGACAATATCGTCGGGCGATGCATTCGCCATGGCGATCTTGCCGTCATCAGAAATACTCTCGAAATCCACCGGATTATTGATGGTTATTAAATCGGACTTGCTGCCTATATTGCCTTCCTGACCAACAATGACATTACCGCTGCCGTTGGTTTTGGTACCAACCACGATATTAATTTCATCGGCAGTAATATTAGCGAATTCGGTGCTGTCTGAATTGACCGTGCCATTGCTGAATTCCGTATGGGGATAAAGGACTTTCATCAGCCCTGGCGACACCGGATTCTCAAGCGCAGCAAGACTAAAGGTGTTGGCGTCAACATAGGCAGTTTTTTCGGCCGGCGAGTAGACAAACACGAAGTCAGGGTCATATTCATCCTGGCTGCCGAACAGCGTATCTCCATCATCGTAGGCACTCTGCACCGATTGCGGTCCGTTGAAGACCTGGCTGCCTGCTATTTCTAATAATGCTGTAAATGGATTCTCGGTATAGTCGTAGCGTAGCAGTTGCAGTCCATCCAATGACGCACCGAAACTAACAATATTGAGTTCCTGCACATTAATCGCAGCGTCTGCCCGGCTGCCGGCCAGCATAATCTCTGTCGGGCTGACATAAATGACAAAGTAGGCGGCGCCCTCTATCAGGTTGGTGTCACCCGGCTCAACGATGCCGTCAGCGAATATTTCATCGCCGGTTGCAAGACCATGACCCGAGCTAAACGTCAGTACTTCGGTCGATGTATTAACGCTGAGAACATCCAGAACCGCAGTCGGCGTGGTCAACTGCACTCGACCCAAAGCATCGAGTTCCGGGTCGCCACCCATGTCTAGCAGCACATTGGTCGCATCCCGGATATCCTTCCAGTAGCGATGATATGCCTCGGTCTTGGCACTCGCGTCAGCATCGAGTTCGGCCAGCGCGGCGGCTTCACCTGCGGCACCGGTTAATCCCAGCCGCGCGTTACGCGCCTCGATTTCCTCCGGCGTCAACTGTACAAAACCTTCCTCGATGGCGTCGATGACCGAACCTGCGACGACCTCGATATTAATGGCCCCCCGGGTGCTGTGAATCGACCCATCGAACAGATTACCTGAGCCATCTTCCTGCGGCCTGATCTCATCGTAAGTTGATTGCAGGTTAGACAGACCCAATTCAGCATTGCCTTCATCGAAGCCTGCGGCCAGATCGAGTTGGTCGGCGAGATACAGGTCACCCTCTATTTCGCGAATAAAAATGTCGTCCTGGGCCCAGGCGAGCAGGCCGCCATCGCCAATTTCGCCATGCACATCGCTGTCAATAAAGATTGGATTGGCGGCAGTGCCGATGCTGCCTTCTTTGGCATACAACTCGACCTGATTACCGATGATGAATGAATCATTGTCTTTAGCGAAAATGCCATCCGGGGCTGACACAAAGACGTTGCCATCAGTCGACCAGATGTAGTCGACGATCACACTTCGACTGGAACCCATGGTACCGACCTGCCCTGGCTGGGTCTCAAAGAAACCAATCCAGATATCGCCAGCAGCCTTGAACGCACCCACTTCGCCAATGACGAGAGGCGCAAAGCTGGAGGTTTCCTTGAGCCCTTCAATATTTGCCCGCAACGAACCGGCTGAATCAATAGTGACGTCGTTGGTGCCAAAGATGCCGCTGGATACATCCTGCAAAATATTAGCGTCGGTGCCCGTGGTGGAGATACTAACGGACGAGTCCACCGTATCAGGGACGTTGATTTCTCCAAAATCGACTGCGCCAACGGAGGTAATCGTCACTGACGGGTTAGAGGGTCCGTCGATAAAATCGATAGCGATGGGCACATCTGCTTCAAGGGAATGGGTATAGAAGTCCTTGATACCAGTCACTGTGGTGACCAGCTTGTGATAGGACTTCCTGCGCAACCAGCCGCCGCCGGTCTCCCAGTTATCGTTGGTCACATCAGGCGCGGAGGTCTCGGTGGTCTTATAATTGACACTATAGGCGACATCCGTGGTGCCTGGATCGACGTTGATAACCTCTGACTCCAACAGCGGCTTCTCATCGGTGAACTCGAAGGTTCTCCACACATAACTTTCATCTGCCGCCAGAATGTCATCAAACCAGGTACCTCCTCCAAACAGGTTAAAGGTGTTTTTCTTAAAGTATTTCACCTCTGTCTGGGTCTTCTCCTGACCCTCGACCCAGACGTACTGCGAGCCGTCACGTGGCGTGTAGTGGAATTCGACACCAGACCCGATTGCGACCGGACTCGGGGCACCCGCAACAGCGGTATAGTCAACGATAATCAGTCCATCGATGTCCGGACCCACTAAGACACCTTCGTAAAGCTGCGCTTCAACATTGCCACTGCTATAGGTATATTCGATCCGTTCGAACGGGTCTGCCCCGGTACCGACGCCGGTACTGGTGTCGGTGATCTGAATCTTGCCTTCCTTGTCGGTGGTGACATCGATGCGCTCGATGAACATGTCAAAGCTTGAATCGTTGATAATGGTCACATCGGTGTAACCGTTGGCAACCCGCAGTATGCCGTTGCCGGTGCTGATAATCTGCCCGGCGATAATGATCTCACCACCCTGGGGCACAATTTCCTCGATAACGATGCGTTGGTTGGCAGCGTCCCAATAGCCATCGACGGGGATACCATCGCCAAAGGTAATGCCTGGTAGCGGGTTGTTAAATGCATCGGCGAGAGCCACAGTTTGACTGGGGGGCGCGAACGACGATGCGATGTCAACTTCAATACTGTCTGTACCGCTCTGTATCAAACCATTGATGTTGAGGAATTTGGCGGTGATGGTGATCCTGCCCTGGGCCAAAATCCGACTCTCGTTTCGTGCAATCGCCTCATCGAGTTGTGGATCGACAGCACTCGATGACGTGGTTCCCGGAAGAGCGATTGTATTACCGTGAAGTACAATAGTGTCCCCAGGTATCAAAGTCTGCTCTATACCTTCGACATCGTTGGCCGTGAGATAAGGCGCATTCAACGGAACATTTGCCTCCGACCCAGGCACTTTGCCCTCCTCAAATACCGTGTTGCGGGTCAGGGTGTATTCGATATACTGCCGCGGGTCCTGGTTAGTGTGCAACCAGCCTTCGGTATTCAGGCTGAAATTCTTGGCAGATATAATTTCCACCTGCTCACCGCGAATAATGCCTGAAACATTGATGCTGCCTTCGTTGTTTTTGATATAGACGTTGCCATTTTCGTTGATCACATCGCCCGCAATATAAAGATCCTGTGGGACATCGGGTAACACGAGTTCACCAAAGTCGTACTCCCCGCTGATCAACGCATCCTGCACGATGGTGATATCCTGGTCGCTCTCATCAGCGGCACCGGTTAGATCCACACCGTTGACATAGACATTGCCTGGCGTGAATACCACCAGGCCGCCCCCGATCGCTTCGATGCGGCGGTTATCCTCGATAATCGCATCGTTTACAGACATGGCAATTGGGGTGCGGTTCAAGATGTCAATCCGCGCACCGGCGTTGGCTACCACAACGTCGGCTAAAACCAGGGCTTCGATCTGTCCCTGAGTGAGCAGATTGTCTACATTGATGAAAATTGAACCGGCCGACGAGACAATATCGGGCACATCGAACAGTATCGTATCCAACTCACGAATAGGCGTGATATTACCGCTATTATTCACGGTTAGGCCCAGGTCCGTCATGGTTGCCAGGACGTCATCGCGCTGAATGTTGTAGCGTACGATCGCTTCCGGGTCACCGGCGTGGTTGGCAATCCAGGATTCGACCTGTTCCAGCTGCTGGACCAGGAGATTACCCAGATTGACGTAGGTAACAGACGGCACCTCGACATTAAGTGGCTTGATAACGTAAAACTGGTTAGTCAGGTCTGCCAGTAGCGAATCGGTGACATTGCTGGCATAAATTTGCCCGACAATCGTCCAGTTGGATACATCGTTGAAATCTTCGGCGGCCGCAATCGCATGCGAACCCCCTCCTGTGTATCGATAGGCAGTATCGTCGGTGGTGCGTACGATCTGGCCGTTGCTAACGGTGGGTGTTGGGCTCCCTGATAAGTCGTAACTGATGCTGATCTGATTCCACCGGTCAGTATCGCTGTAATTTTCATCCTGAAGTACCAGATTGATACTGTTGTCGCTAAGCAGGAAGTCCGGATCCAGCACATAGAAGCTGCCACCATCGGCGATCACGGTGCCGTTGTCGACAAAGAACCCGATCTGTTCCAGACTGATCGCCTCGAATTCCAGATCAGCGACCAGTGGATCACCGCTATCATCGACCAGGCCAAACGCTTGTTTGTGCGCATCAGTCAGCAGCACACCACCATGGGAAATATCGTAGAGGCTAACATCGCCTGGCAGACCGATACCGGGTTGGCCACTCGCCGTACTGACCGGGTAGATATGCAATGGCGCCTGATTGTTGATGCCCGCTTCAATGTAAGCGGTTGCCTCAATATTAACCTGGTTGTCGCTGTTGACCGTTGCCCGATCCGGGACATCAACCCCGTATGGCACCAGAGATAGTG
>Ga0307488_10000923_pt1 | contig 24411 bp, 36 predicted proteins | sample SB02metaG_FD_202248 | JGI IMG/M metagenome (GOLD analysis project Ga0307488, IMG submission 202248) | Sea-ice brine microbial communities from Beaufort Sea near Barrow, Alaska, United States - SB 0.2 | ecosystem: Environmental > Aquatic > Marine > Coastal | place: USA: Alaska | collected... | reverse complement strand
CTACAATTATAGCAAATGCAATACACCACATCCATGCCAACACTTGCATAATCATATGGCGTGTACTAAAGTCCGGAATAACACTTAATGGATTCTTTTCGCTATCCATTACACTATTCCAACAATCAAATACCCATTCTCTAATATTACTCATAGCTTTCTCCTGTTTCTCTAAAGAAGTTTTCACTCCAGAATGCTTTGTCGTCGATCCAGATGTCGTAGTTTTCTTTTTCACCTACGCTTAGTTCGTGATGCTTTGCACCCCAACGTATTAGCTGTGCATGTGTAAGTTTGTAATAGTCTACGCCACTTACGCATCCACGGGCTGTCATATACTTGATAGTGTGTCCTGCATCATACAATGCATTTACTTTTGCAATGCGGTCCGGCATTGGAATATGATTAGCGTAATCTTTCTTTCCACCACTGTCAGGAATAATTACTTCCTTGCAAATGGTGCCGTCGATATCAATCACGTACTTCACTTGATTCTCCTTATTACTTCATTTAGTATAGCACTAAATTAATAAGAAGTCAAGTATTATTTTGGTTCTGGAGTGTGAATTAATTTAAGATTAATAGCAATTGGTTTGCCATTGTGGTCATCTAGATCGTATTCGATATGCATACCGTCTATAACTTTCTTGATGCCTATTTTGCGGAATTCGGATATGTGTACAAACAGATCTGATTGGCCTTCTTCACGCCCAATAAAGCCGTAACCTTTCACGTGGTTGTACCATTTTAATTTGCCCTGTTGTGTCATGAGTTGCCCTTCAATATATAGGGCGCAAATCCTAATGACTTGCGCCCAGTATAATATTTATTACATATTGTTCTTTTTGTCTTGAATCTCAGCACGTTTCGCTTTAGTTAGCTTGCCTAGATCGCCAAGTGCTTTACGAGCTCTTGCGGCCGCGGCTTTTGTACCACCTTCAAATTTTTCATTCTCTGTTAGGTACGCTTCAAATTGTGCAACGATTTCTTCATGTATTGTCATAGTTTGTTTCTCCTTTAAACTAGTTTGATTGATGTTGTTGATTCAATGTATTGATCTGCCATACCTTTTTCGGTCTTGGCAATAAAGACGACAGTAGTTAAATTAATAATTACGTCACTATCCTTTGACACTGTAAACATAAAAGGTACTAGTCCTAGTCCATCTTTGTTCATAGTAAGTGCCATTGGCTTACTGATCTTCATTGAATCCTCTGCTTTTTGTACTAAGCGAGCAATTACTTCTTCACCTGCTACAGTTTTAAAAGTAATAGTATCGCCGTCTTTGTACGGTACTTCAATTAACATATTTTATTCCTACTTTTATGATAATGAGTGTCCGGTTCCATTGAACCCGGTGTCTTCGATATAAGAGACTAGTTGTTCATAGCCTCCGATGTAATCTCCGTTAAGGAAGATTTGCGGCGCAGTTCTTGGTGCTGGCAAACCTTTCTGTTCAAAGAGTTCCATAAGCTCGCTAGGTTGAATATCTTCTCCTAGCGTTTGTAAAGTGTACGGCACGTTCAAGTTATCTAGTACCCTCTTTGCTTTTACACAAGAAGGACAGTTTACTTTACTGTACACAATAGTTTCTTGATTGTTCATAAACTAAAGCCTTTCAATGACTCCTTGTCCACGTCTTGTTTGATGCCGCCGATGATGTACGATTCGACCTCTGTCTCTTGGGGAGCGACCTGCAAGCCTGACGAACTCAACCAATGTTGTGTCCAAGGTAGTGGGTTAGTATTAACTGGACGATCAAATATGGTCTTGTAACCTAGTGCTTTAAGTCTGCGGTTAGCAATATACTCCACATAGTGATATAGTAGTTCTTCGTTTAGGCCAATGATTGCTCCGTCCTTAAACAAGTAATCCGCCCATGCTTTTTCTTCTTCAACACATGTACGCCACATCTCGTAGATCTCTTCTTCGCACTCTTTAGCAACGCTTGCCATCTCTGGATCATCGTTACCTTTAAGCCAATGCTTGAGGATCTGTGTAGATAGGTTTAAGTGTGTTGCTTCGTCTCTAGCAATAAGCGAAATAATCTTTGCAGACCCTTCCATTACTTTTGACTCAGCGAATGCAAACGTACATGCAAAGCTAACGTAAAAACGCAAGCCTTCCAAAATGTTTACATTCATCATTGCTAAGAACATTAACTTCTTAACATTTCGCAGAGTGCCTTCTCCTCGATGGAACCAAGCATCTGCCGCTTCTGTAAATGCATCATAGTTTTTAGTAACTGCTGTTGCACGTTTTAGAATTTCTTTGTCATCTAAGATAGTGTCAAACACTTCACTTGGATCAGAATATACGTTCTTCATAATATGTGTATACGAACGTGAATGAATTGTTTCAAAGAAGTCCCAAGTAACAATACACCCTTCTAGTTCAGGAAGCGATACATAAGGCAAAAACGCTAAACTGGGTCCACGTCCTTGCACACTGTCTAGCAATGTTTGATACTTTAAATTACTTGTAAAAATGTGCTTTTGTTCTGGACGAAAGTTTGCAAAGTCAGCACGGTCTTTTTGTAGACTCACTTCTTCTGCTCTCCAAAAGTACCCAAGCATAGTTTGATTAAGTTTATCAAACTCTGGGAATTTAAACACATCATATCGCTGTGTGTTTTGATCTGGACCAAAGAACATTGTGCTCTTGGTGAAATCAACTTTGTCCTGATTAAATACTGTCTTTGCCATGTTATCTCATTTCCCCTTTTAACATTATACTAGTGTAACATATGTTGTTGTGCATGTCAACCTTTAAATTGCGCAACTGTCACAAAATTCATCATACTCATCATCAGTACCACTAAACTCATCTCTTGCCATTAGTTCTACTTCTGGCTCAACATCAGCTAAGTCGCCGTCTGTCTTATAGTCGTATGTGTTTTGATAGTAAGATGTCTTCCAGCCGTACTTGTATGTGTTCAGCAAGTCGCCGATCATTACACTCATTGGTACTTCATTGTTTTCAAACTGTGTTGGGTTATAACTCCAGTTGCCGCTAATTGCTTGATCAAAAAACTTTTGCATTACTGCAACGACATTGATATACCCTTCGTTACTAGGCATATCCCATAATAATGTGTAGTGATTCTTTAGTGTTTGATACTGCGGAACAACTTGCTTAAGAGGCCCTTTTTTGGACTTTTTAACGGACAAGTATCCTCTAGGTGGTTCGATTCCATTGGTTGCGTTCGACACAACGGAACTGCTCTCTGAAGGCATTTGTGCGGACAAAGTGCTGTGCCTGACTCCATATTCTTTGATGTCATTCCGTAAACTATCCCAATCATAATTTAACTTGTTCTCCACAATAGTATCTACTTCCTTTTTGTATGTATCAATTGGAAGTATGCCTACTGAGTATTTAGTTCGGTCGTAGTATTCGCAAGGGCCACGTTCTTTTGCAAGAGTGTTTGACGCCTTTAACAAATAGTATTGGAACGCTTCGCTCAAGTCGTGTACTAATTGCCATGCTTTAGGATCGTCATACTTAACTTGATTCTTAGCAAGGTAATGTGCAAGTCCAATATAGCCTACACCTAAACTACGTCTTGCTTTGGTACTAATCTCTGCGGCTTTGATTGGATACTTTTGGTAATCAATAATTTCTTCTAGCGCACGTACTGCCAGTTCACATAGTTCTTCTAGCTCGTCTAAGTTCCTAATAATACCTACGTTAATAGCACTTAGGATACACAATGCAATTTCACCATCTGGATCATCAATATGAGTAAGCGGCTTAGTTGGTAGTGTAATCTCTTGACACAAATTACTCATGTAAACTGTGTCTAAGAATGAACTATGTGTGTTACAATGATCAACATTCATAATATAAATGCGGCCTGTTTCTGCACGTTCTTTAATTAACGCACTAAACAAGTCCATTGCTGAAATAGTTTTCTTTTTAATCTTAGTTGAACGCTCAAACTTTTCGTATAGTTCTTTAAACTTGTCAGCATCACCAAAGTATGCTTCATACAATCCAGGTACATCATGCGGCGAGAACAAAGTTATATCGCCTCCAGATAACAATCGTTCGTACATAGTTTTATTAAGCTGAATTGAATAGTCTAGCTTGCGTACACGATTGTCCTCTGTACCTTTGTTGTTTTTTAGTACAAGAATGTCTTCAATCTCTTGATGCCAAAAAGGAAAGTGTGTAGTAGCACTTCCGCCACGTACACCATTTTGTGTACAACAACGTACAGTTGCTTCGAACTTCTTTAGGAACGGGACAATACCTGTGTGTGCTACTTCACCACCTCTAATGCGGGCGTTTACTCCACGTATTCTTCCTGCGTTGATTCCAATTCCTGCTCTCTGAGCAGTATAGCGGCCAATGGCCATGTCTGAAGCGAAGATGCTATCGAGGGTGTCATCAGCGTCAACGAGAACGCAAGAGGCAAACTGACGAACCGGAGTACGGACGCCTGCCATAACTGGCGTTGGGATATTGATTTTAAATAGTGAGGTCGCATCGTAGTATCTCCTTACATAATGCATACGTTCTGATGCAGGATAATTAGCGAACAATGTTGCCGCAATCATCATGTACATGTGTTGTGGAGATTCAAATAGATCTCCTGTGCTACGATCCTGAATAAGATACTTGTCTACTACTTGGCGCAAGCCTGCATAGGTAAAGTTCTCATCACGCTTGTGACGGATATAGCTGTCTAGTGTTGCAATTTCTTCTGCTGTGTATTTTTCTAATAGTTCCGGATCATACAATCCTTTGCCTACATTTTGATTAATCATATCAATCAATGGTGTCTTTTCAAACGTGCCGAATACATCTTTATACAGACCGTACAACAACAAACGTGCCGCGGCAAATTGATAATTTGGACTTTCTAACGAGATTAGGTCATTTGCAGATCTAACTAGCAAGTCTTGGATGTCAGTTGTTGTCATGTTGTCTGCAAACTGGATGCCTGCATTCATTTGAATTAAACTACTACTCACTCCTGCTAGTCCGTCACAGGCATGTGTTACTACTTTGTGTATTTTATTAATGTCTAACGTAGTACGTTCGCCGTTACGTTTTAAAATATTGAGATCTGATTTCATTCTACTTCTTTCCCTTGTTTCAAAATTATTTAGTGTAGTGGAGGCATTGGTATCGTCTTTTGTGATATAATGTTTTCCGGTAAGTCGTTCATTGTTAGTACTTCATTGTTGTATCCTAAGACTATACTTTTGTCCAAGTACACTAGATACATGGTTTGTTCGTTTTCTAAGTCCTTACTGATATGTATCTCTACTTCTGCTAGACAAAAACGGTCTGTTAACTGTAAAGTATAGCAAGTTAATAGCGCAATTTCATACTCAGTAAATGAGTTATTCTCTATTAAGTTCCAAGGGTGTATGACACTTTTTGGATCCCACGGAGAGTCTTTTCTGCTACTTGTTTTTAACGTACTTGTAAACTGTGTTAGCAAGCTAAATGGTCTCGGATGAGACTCGAGGTTAACTCGTAAGTTCTTCCACAGTTTTACTTTTTGTTCAAATTTTATTTCATTCATTAACTCAAAACTTTGATTTTGTAATTAAATTCACCTTGATCATTTGTTATTGAGTTTAACATAGAAACTATGATCGTGTCAACCCCTGATACTCCATCTGTGTTGACAGTTGTTGCAGTAAAGGTTAACGCTGTTTCATAATTAGCATCACCTTGATAATCATGCTCGTCTTCAAACAATAGTGTGTTTGTGCCAGCATCTAACATAAATGTCATTGTGCCTGCTCGTTGAGCATTAGCAACTGCACTTTTGTAACTGTAAGCAAGTTTATAAGTTCTGCTATAATCGCCTGGTAATCTAAAGAAGTAAGTCGACGAACTAGCTTCTTGTACTTCTAGTGTGTTCATACCACCTAGTGTAGCATTTACTGCACCTTTAATTTCTGATACGTATTTGAATGTTGAGATATAAGTTTGATTATATCCAAGTAGGGCAGTTCTTGCAAAGTAGTCTTCAACACTGCTGTTGCCTGCTTTGTTAAAGTCAATTATACTATACTGTGCATTGCCTTCGTTGCCGCCTACGTTACCTACACCTTCAAAGTTGTTGTGAGAACTAACATTGTTAACACCCTGTGTAACTACAATGCCTTCTTTATCGATGTCAGTAAAGTCACACTGACTAATCTTGTTCTTACAAGGAGCAGTTGTTTGTCCTTGCGCACCTAATGAAGTTCCTTCGCCAAACAATACACCATTGCCTAAGTTTTGGAAGTAACAGCAATGGAAGTGATTATTATAAACATCATCGTCACTAGCAATGCCAACACTTAGACCATTAAACATAACATGATCAAACTTGTTCTTTTGTGTTCCTACAATGCTACTCAGTGAACCTAGTTCAATACCTGCGTTAGCTGTAGTAACTGCTGTGCCTGTAGTCCAAGGACCTGTAATGCCAATTTCTTTAAAGTGACTGTTTTTACAACTTTGCAATAGTATTGCAGGAGCAGTAGTTGATACTGTTTGAATACTAATTCCTTCAATGTGTACATTGGTTGCTTGGTTTAGTGTTGTACTTGTACTGTCGTTTGCATATGTACCCGGAGTACTTGAACTGTTTACAGTTTGGAATACTGTTCCGTTGCCAGTCATATTAAAGACTGTCTTGCTCATGCCTGCGCCTTTGATTGTAGCGTAAGGAGGAATGTAAATTATGCTAGATACTTTATACGTGCCTGCTGGAAATACAAGTTCTACTCTACTTTGTGGCGTACCTTTAGTTGCACTGTTAAGATACAGTTGGTCCATAGCACGTTGGATTGCAACAGTTTCGTCTGTTAATCCATCGCCTGCTACTCCAAACGACCTAATGTTAACCATTTCGTCTAGCCTTGATTGTAGTGTTCTTTTAATCGGAGCAGTGGCACTAGTACCTGTTTGTACAGTTTGACCGTTTAGGTATGTGTAAGTGTTAGCTAATGTAAACAAATCGTCATGCTCAGTAATAATCTTAGTATTACCTACTGCCGGCGATCCTTCAGCAACACTGCCGTTACCAATGAATAATGCTCTATTATCTACTGCCCAACCAAATTCTCCGCCAGCTAACTGCGGAATACCGTTGGTGCCTTTACCTCTTCTAACCTGAATTCTCGATATCTGTACTACAGCCACGTCATTCTCCTAAATGTATTATTATACATATTTAGCCCTAAAGTCTGTATCATTGCCTTCAAGTATTGTGCTTCTCGTAATAGGTATACACTCTGTTGTACCATTCATGGCGCCATTCATCATATTCATCTGGCCATACATCAAACTGTTGATATGTTTCACCACCAAGTTCCATGCCATCATCTCCGCGACTACACATAAAGATATGTCCTTCGCGAATGTTAGTGCCGTAAATTTCGTTGTGTCCTTCTGCATAAGCTACTAGCTGTAGGAAGTAGTTTTGTACATACTCTAGCTTCTTAGGCTTGTTGGTTTGTTTGAAGTCCATTATACAAGGTTGGCCTTTGTACTGTCCAACAAGGTCAGTAGTGCCTGCATACATCTGCGGAACATACAGAGCAACTTCACTACCCCAGATCTCATCTACATCGCACATAGCATGTTTAACTACTTCCTGTGCCATCTTGTGTGCTTTCTTAGCAAACGGATTGCCACCTGGCGTAGGTAGCTCACCAAAGTCAACATAGTCTTCAAGATACTTGTGCATACGTGTGCCAACACCTGCGGCCTCAGTAACAACTTCTTGTGCTTTCTTTTCACCTACACGCTTGCGCCAAGCCATTAGTCCGGACTTGTCACTTGTGGCGTCTAAGATAGTCGTAACGCTTGCTACGGCTCCTCCGTCCGGCGTCATGTACTTACGCTTGCCTTCAACTTGTTTGCGGCTTATAGGCTTATAGTCGTACTTGGGGGTAATTAAACTACTCATAAATTCTCCGTGTAATATACTGCTTCTAGTTTGATTGGATTGCTTCCTGTAGCGTGTGCCGCTATTCGTGTTTGGCAATCTCCTGCAATACCTTTAAGCAATGCTCTTTCTAACTGTGCTTGTGCAAAAGTTAGTGTGTGATTTACTTGCTTGGCAATCTTACTTGCTTTGCTATTTTGTCTTGTTTGTAATGCAATAATACCTTGACCCACTGCTGGAACAATTGGTAGTATTGTTATGTCATCTCGATGAATGTTTAAAGCATCTAATCCTGCTTGTGCTAGTATTATAGCATCATACTGCCCGTTGTCAAGTTTATTTAGGCGAGAATCTATATTACCTCTAATTGGTAATATTTTACTATTAGGATATAATTGTGTTAGTTGTGCTGTGCGCCTAGGACTACTAGTGCCAATTGTACTTCCATCAAACACTTTGCCTAACAATACATCATAAGGACTACTGCGCTGTAGTACTGCGCTAATCTCTAAGTCAGGATGTTCAACATCGCCGGGCATGTCTTTTAAACTATGTACTGCTATGTCAATTTCGTTGTTAAACAATGCGTTTTCGATTGCGCTACAGAAAACACCCTTGCCACCTATCTCATGTATAGGTACATCAGGATTTAAGTCTCCTAGTGTTTTGATAATAACTATCTCTGTGTCGCAAGGCAACTCGTTGCATACACGTTCTGCGTATGCTATTGCAAGTTTACTTCCTCGTACGCCTACTCTCATGCTATGTCAAAGTCCCATACTAGGGAGCGTCTGTTATCTTCAGTTGGGTACACACCGTGCCACACCCTGTCGTCCATGATTACTACTCTTCCGGGTTCAGGATAAAACTTGTGATCATATGTATAACCTGAAAGACTTTGCATTGTAGTATACAATGCTCCGTTGAACTTGTTACGCTTTTTTGGTTTGATGTGATCAAAGAACATAACACTAGAAGCAAATCTATCATTATCCTGTGACATTTTATCTATAGAATGAAAATGTCCTGCTTGCCAGCCTCCTGGAAAGTAATTAATAGTCCATGCTTTATACTCAGGTCCGATGTCTCTATCGTTAATTTCTTTAATAGGCACACTTACTTGTTTAAATATATCTAACATCCACATACGATAGTCTTCACGTTCTCGTGTCCACTCATCTGGTAGTAAAGGCTTTTGAATTCCGTTAACAGTACAATGACCTGCAGTCATATCGTGTGACGAAAAGTCAAACAAATGTTCTAGATCTTTATAATACGGATATATTGCACTTACAATCCAATGTTGATTAGGAACTACGTATAGTTCTATTCCATTGATATTTTTAAGTAAACTCATTCTTAACTCCTATATGTATACTATTATACAATCATAAAGTTAAGAAGTCAAGTGTTATTTTGGGGTTATTTCATTGCGTTGGCTGTAGCTCTGTCAGCCATGTTATCGACAGTTTTGTCTTCTGGTTCAGACCGAATGTCTTGACTACCAGCAAGTACAAGTCCGTTTTCGTCAAAGTTATTAACTAGATTTTGTAAACGCTGGTCACTGTTATATGCAACAACAAAACTTTCTCTATCAAAGTGTTCACTTTCGGTGTTACTAAGGTAATCGTTTAGTTCGTCCCAGCTAATTTTGCCGGCACCTTGTTGTAATTTTAAATGTATGATTTGTGAAAGGCTGTCTGAAACACTTTCACTTATTGCTTTTTTTTTGAGCCAGCCAGTAATAGACCTAAACGCTTTGAAAGTTCTACACTCTCGCGCTTGCTTCTATCTTCTGGTTCATCTCCACCAGCACTTGCGTCTGCCGCACCAAACTCGTCGTCCATGTCGTCTGCGTCAACGTCTGCATCCATATCAGTGTCGTCCATATCCATGTCGGTCATGTCGTCATCTTCTACTTCGTCGCCCATTGTTTGAGGTGCGCCTTCGCCTGTTAAGATAGCTACGCCAGATGTCAATGCGTCACGGGTAACCTCTAGTGATGAAAACAACGAACCTAATGCAGGCTTAACTGTGTTAATAAAGTTTTCACTTTGATCAACTCCGTGCTCGTCTCTAATCTTGTCGCCTAGTTCTAGCATGGATTCAGTTTGCATTTCTGCTGTGTCTTCCATCCAACCAGTAATGCGATCAACCATATCCTTTGCGGCCATAACAAGAGTTGCTTCTTCTTCTGCGCCTTCTTTAACAGCCTTCTTCTTCTTACCGTATGAACCTTCATCAGTTTTAGAATCTTTCTTTTTAAGGAAAGCTGGCTTGTCGTCTGACTTGTCACCTGGCGTGCCATTGTCATCCATTGGCATCTTGCCGTCTTTTGGCTTCTTATCTGCTGGCTTCTTGCCTGCTTTCTTATCTTGGTATGCTTTTAGCCCTGCTGGTACTTCACCTTCTAACATATCACGCTCTGACAATGCTGTGTTCAAAAGCTCAAGGAACAATTTGTTCTTTTGATATGTATCGCTAGTGTGAACAGAATCAAAACTCTCATTAGTCTCAACTTGTGAAAGTGTTGTACGTAATTTGTTACGAGCGTTCATTAGTTGCTCAGTTGTAAATTTGTCTACATCAATAGTTTTACCATATCTTTTAGCTAGGTTCTCATTTAGAGACTTAACTGTAATAGGTTTTGAAAATTCGTTAATAAGCATGGTTCTGTTCCTTTGTCATTATATATTTATTTATCAAAGATATAACTTTCTATCTGCGCTAATGAGCTCCAAGCTCGTTCTAGTGCGATGTCAAAATTTGTCTCTGCAGACTCTCGTCGTATATTATCTTTGCTACTCTCTACTGTTCGTTTAGCAAACAATGCATCCATATAGTGCTTTGCTACTCTATCATCTAGGTTAATTATACTATCAACCATGTCTTCTTGCTTCTGTGCGTATAACTTAGCTATGGCCACTGCGGCTGTTTTTGTAAACACTGTTTGTATATGCTTATTAGTACTTATATTAAACACACGGTATCCGTTTTTATGTTTTCGAATAACCACATTCTTTAGTCTTATACTGTTGCCTTTTTGGTATGGCAAAGGTATTTCGGCTAAGCCGGATACTACAATATCTTCTAGTTCTTGGGCAAGGGTTTTATCAAAACTCATTTATCACGACCATGACTGTTCCATTCTGTACTATCTTACTTACTAAAGATTTACGTATGAGAGCTTCGATTATGAATCTATCTCTTTCTGAGAAACTGTCTAATGATCGTACAGTGTCACACTTCTGCATAACTACTCGCTCTTCGTTCGTAGCTTGGATTGTGAATTCCTGTATGAGTTCGTTTATTTTCATGCCTGGGCGTCCTGAGACAATTGGTCTAGTGCCGCTTTAATTTCTGGGGATTTTTTATCGTATACTGATTTAGGACCTTGTTTGTTCTTTGGGTCTGCTATAGTAACTTCGCTACCTGTTACTTTGTCAATGACTCCTCCGGCTAGTTCTTGTCCAGGAGTTAATAGTTTTTGTTGTAGTACACTGTCAGCTTTGGCTATAGCTTTATTTACAACTGCATTTTTTGCAGTACCAACAGCTTTCTTAGCCAAATTACCTGCTCCAACTACTGCACTCTTTCCAAGTTTTGCACCAGCTTTTGCCGCCATGCCAGCACCCTTACTTCCAAGTTTTGCCGCCATGCCAATACCTTTGCCCATCATCTTTGCACCAACTCTGGCTACGCCTGCCGCAATTGGAGCAAGAGGTGCAATCTCGTCTGTTCTAGTTTTAAACTCGTTAAATCTCATTTTACTTTTGCCTGTTTAACTAATTGCATCCATTTCATTCTAAGTGATGGATTGCCTAAAATTGCTTGTAAATTTTTAATGTGTGGACCCATTTCTTTTGACAACATTCCAGTTACAGCTTTTCCTTGTCCTATTGCGTCTGCACCTTGCTGAAACTTAGCGGCTGAACTACCACCAGCTAGTTTAGAACCCTGTGCGGCTCTTTGTGCTTGTTGTCGTGCTAATTGCTTTGCTTTAGGATCTAGTTTTTGGGGAGGTTGTTGCCCAGGTAATTTCTTAGCAACTCTACCTGCCATATTTTTTCCAAGTTTTGAATTAGCTACTTTACCAACAACTCCGCCTTGTTTCCCAAGTTCTTTTTGTGCTCCGGTTACATCACCTGCTGTTGCACCCATACTTGCCGCTTTATTTGCTAATGCGCCTGCGGCCTTATCCAAACCCTTGTCGGCTAATTTTTTTGCACCACCTGCAACTTTTTTCACAGCACCTACTGCCGCTTTACCGGCTATCTTTGCGCCTTGGGCTGTGGTAACTGCCGCTTTACCGGCTACCTTTGCTCCTTTGGCTGTGGCCTGAGCTATTTGTTGTGCTGTTAGTTCTTCAATGCGTTGATTGTTTAATTCGTTTAATCTCATTTCATTCTCTTCCGCTTGGCTGTTGAACGTTTAGTAGGTTTCATTCTAGTCTTGTTTAATCTATTTATAGTTTTTGAGGTTGGACTGTTACGTTTTGTAAACTTAGACTTAACTCCCATCATTGAGCCTTTTCTTGCTCTAGTCTTTTTCATTGCTAGTTTAGATTTAACGTTGATTGGAGCATTACATGTTGTAGCCTTAGCAACAATACGTCCTTTACGTGTGCCACTTGTGCAACGATACTTGCGTGTTACTTTGCCTTTGGATCTTCCAAAGATACCGACAGCGCCTTCTGTAATGTCTTGAATTCTCATCTGCTTCTCTTATTCAATCTAGTTAAAGCAATTGAAGCTGGATTAATGCGCTTAGTTCTCTTAGCCTTACGTGCCATTCTAGCACCAAGTCGAGCTCTAGTACGCTTCATTGATATTTTCTTTTTAATGTTTGGTGCGGCAAAACATTGTGCTATCTTAGCAACAATACGTCCTTTACGATTGCCACTTGAGCATTTGTACTTACGGACTAGTGTTTTTCCTCGACGACCCCAGATTTGCTTTTCTGTTAAGTCGGAGTTGGGTGTGATATCTGTTATTAGCATAACAGTATTTAGTTAGGAAGGTTATGAAAAGTTTACAAGGAGAACTACAATAGTACTAAGCAAGCCTGCTACAATAGTTCCGGTAGCACCAACAATAACTTTAATTAACGACTTGTTGCCAGCTTGTACATCAATATGAATATGCTCTACTTTTACTTCGATCTTTTCCATACGATTTTCTAATGCTTCGTATCTAATTGCACATAAATCAACATGCGCTTCTAGGTTTGTTTTTTCTAGCTCGGTGGCCATTTTATTCTCCGGTACTTATTTTTTAGTCCCTTGCTCAAAGGGTTATTAGTAAACTTGACGTTAGCCTAATGGGTTTTCAGTAGCCTTAAATAATATGTTTTTTGCCTGGTCCGATGTTCGGAATACATTATTATTTATCCTAATTGTCTCAGTTAAGTTGGCGACTGTTGGTACTAAATTAAAGTCAGATTCTAGTGATTCAACAGCTGGCATTGTTTGATAGCTGTCTGTTGTAATGTCTACTTCCCAAACTGTATGGCCGCCTTTGTAGTCTGTACCAAAGCCTAGTTTTTTAAGCTCTGCGGCTGTGTACTTTACTGCTGTGGGGGATTCATACATCATGTTAGTCCTTAACATCATTGTTTGTACAAATGTCATCCAGTTTGCTTGCTGTCCAATTGCAACAACGTTATCGCTATTATTCCTACGTTGTTTAGTTTCAGTGATGTCTATAAGGGAGTATACTTTCATGTATGTATTTATAGGTCGTAAAAAAAGGGTGCCGTAAAAACGACACCCTTTGAAGTTAGTTATTAACTAACGTTTACTTTACGCTTAGATTGGTGCGTCGATAAAATCAGCAATCAATGTAGCTGTGATACCAGTTGAACCTGTACCAAAGTTTGACGCCATAGTTGCAACGCCTGTACCTTGAATAGCTACTTGTACAGCGTCAGTAGTTCCGCCTAGGAAAATACCTGATTCTGTAAGTGGAGCAACGCCTGCGATTGTGTGTGCATCGTTTGTTCCAGCTACGTCACCTGCCGCTAAGTATCTTAGAGCCGCTTTAAGTTCTGCTTCTGTCATGTTTGATTTTGCTAAATTAATGATTCTAGTTCTTCCACCTAAACCATTACTTGTTCCGGCCAATCCGCCGTTTCCTTGTGCTTGTCCTGCCATTTTATAATCTCCTGTGATTTTCTCTTAATGGACATCTTCATTACTCTATGAAGTTGTTATAAGTATTTAGCCAATTGCATAAAAATGCCGACTTATCGGGTGTTTTGAGCCCGATTTTCTAGTGTCCTTAGCAGTGATATAAAGCTAGGGCCACCTTTTACTATATTATCTAACATAACGATAGCAGGCAAGTACGCTTGTACTACACTAGCCGGTATACTCTTACCATCTTTAGCAAGTTCTAAAAACTTCTTTGTTAGCATTAAGTTCTTAGATCCTACTAATCTTGCGTATACTGCTAGGTCCTGTCCTGTTACGTTAATGTCCGGAACACTTACTTTTGGTTCAGGATCAGTTATACGATATACTTCAAGGTCTCTTTCTGCTGACAGCTTCTCTAAGTATTCAATAATATCACTTGACCGTAGTTTAGCTCTTGCGGCAAGCAATAGTCTAGTAACCAATTTCTTTTTACTATCAGCAGAAATAGAAACAAAACTAAAAACGTTTCGCCTAATACCTTTATAATCAGTGTTAGTAATCTTTAATGCAGATTCAATGTTAATAAAAGTTTGTTGGTCTCGAGAGCTTGATGCTGTAGCATTTCCTAATGCATGTACATAACGATTAAACGCCATTAATGGAAAATGCGTAGTTGCACTTAATCTTTTTGCCGCGCCTGGATCTTTGAGTTTGCTGTGAGCATCTTCGTCCCCTTCAATGAAGTATACAAAGTTATAAAGATCAGTTGACGACATTCTAAAATGTTTATAGTTGTCAGCACCGGCTGTCTTCTTTGCGTATCCATGTGCGTAGGGTGCAGTGTTTGGAAACCTTCTTAGAACTTCTAAGATAAGCATAGTCAAGTATGCCCGTTCGCAACAATCTGTATACGTAAGAGACTTTAATGCACCGCTTCCGCGAGTCAGTCTAGCTTCGTGAAGTTCTTTAATGAAGTCCATATTAGTATATGCTTTTCTCTCTGCTTCGATCCGTATCGGCCATGCCAATTAGATCTGATGCAATGTTAACCAGCTCTTTGGCTGTCTTTGCACTCATAGCCATTTCAAGCCCTTGCGAAGTTTGCAGTTTGTCTGTAAGTCTTTCACGTGCCTGTGGCTTCATGTCACCAATTTGTCCACGCAACAACGCCAATAATGCTGATGCCATGTTAGGACCAATCTTGTGTTGACGACCATCGTCTGTAGTAATAAACGTGATTGGCTTTGGATTGCTTCTTGAGTCTAATACTTTCATTAGCTGTCCTGATATTGGTTCTTTCTTAAAACCCTTTTTCATGTCCTTGTCTGGATCATCTAGTTCCATGCCGTGATTAGATAGCCCTAAGTCATCTCCAATTGCTTCATGTATGTCTGTCATTTTCATAGTACTTCTCCTGTGATTATCTTTGTACTGCTCTGTTAGCGGCCGTAAATACTGCTCTGTTAACTAATTTAATATCGCCTTCAGGGTGAGCTAACACATACCCTTCGCCGCCTTCTTTACCATCTGTCTTAGCTTTAACCGCATTTGGATTTTTATCTAGATCAGCAATAATACTATCCTTTGCTTTCATTATACCTGTAATAACTTCAAACAACGATGTCCAAGCATTCATGTTCTGCTTAATGTATTCAATAATCTTTTGTTGTTTAACACCACTAATATCTTTCCTAGTGTTAAGCCATTTAGTAAAGTCTCGTCCTAAGTTGTCAAGTCCGGTATCTACTTTACTGTTCATATACTTATAAATGATATCAGGAAAGTTTTTCATTTTCATTTGTGCAAGTTTATTTACGTCTAGTAAACTGTCAAGGTCTGCTGAGTCTTTCTTAATAATTTGTGCAAGTCTATCAAGTTCTTCGTTAGGAACTTGTGCTGGCTGTTCAATAGTCACAGGCGGCACAACTAATAACTGATCACCTTCAAATATTTCTAAGTCTTTAAGTGGGTGTTCACTACCGTCTGGGTCTACCATTCTGTGTACAACTACACCGGCACTTGATTTAGCAATCTTCTTACCTAAGTCACTTGCAACATCTACAGCATACTCTACAAGTTGCGGTTTAAATACAAAGTTCTTTTCTATTACTGGCGGAGTGTTATAATATAACAAGTCGCCTTTGAAGTAACCTCTATAGTTTTTTGGTACTGCTTTTTCAAACACACCAAATGCCTGTGCCATACTGTCTGCAAATGCTATACGCTTTGGATCATCTTTGTTTATTCCTTTACTACGCATAAGAAGTTCTTGTTTAAGTGCGTCTGGGCTAGTTGTTCTACCAACTCCTTTTGACTTAACAAATCCGCTTTTGTCTGTGAATACAAATTCACCATTCTCATTGCGGCCAAACACAACTGCGGGAGATCCGTCCCATTTAAGTGTAACGTTTCCTTGTCCGCCTTTTGCCATATTGCGCAAACTTTGTAACGCTCTTATTGCTCCTTGGGAACCTTGCAGGTAAGCTAGATCTTCTGCATGATCAATTCTTGAAGCTTCTAAAATGTAATCACCATCTCTGTGCAACCTAATACCAGGCATGCCTTTTAGCATTGCCGGTGTAAGATTAACATCCATCTTTTTTGCAACTGCTTTAAGCGGATCAAACCCTGCGGCGCCGCCTTCATCTTTTAGTTTTTTCTTTAATGCTGTGCCTAGTGGTTTGTTTGATTCGTTTACTGCTATAACTTGCCAATCTTTTTTCAAGTAAGCATTTACTTTGGCAAACGGAACTTCTTCAGTCCGCGAGCCTCTTTTAACAAGCACCTTTACGTCTTTCTTAGGATTCTTTGGATCAACTTTAACTGTATTACCTTTAGCATCTTTGCCAAATATCAAACCTTTAATTCCAGTACCTATACCAGCCACTTGTCCAATAGTTGTTTTTGGACCGCCTGCGCCCTTGTAGGCCTTGCCCATCTTGGACATACTTTGTGAACCACCTCGTCCTACAGCGTATCCACCTTTAACTGCGGACGCACCTTTTTGAAGAGCTTTACCAATACCGCCAAGGATGCCTTCATCTTTTCTTTGTTCAGCAATCATTAAGCCTGCTCTAATGCTACTGCGTTCAGCAACACGGGCTATTTCTTTAGTAAATGTTTTGTAGCCAGATACGCCGTGTGTAGACTCAGGTACTTCTTTGCCGGCCTTGGCCATTGTTTCTTTCCACGGAGCAATTAGCTCTTCGTAGTCTGGATCGCTTTTAAGTTTTGCAAACATACTTTCAACTGTATGTGTGTCAGCTTCTCTTGCGTTTGGTCCTAATAGTATTTTTGCAATTTCATCCCAATCGTCTGCAACAACATTATCTCCGTTGTTAGGATCAACAATGCCTTTTGTAGGACTAAACTTATATCCGCGGCCTCTTGCTAAACTTGATAACAATACTGCTCTGTCAGCGCCTGTGTAATGCTCTGTTCCGCCACGCTTGGCTCCACGTTGTAGAGCAGGATTATCTGTGAGCATAAAGTCTGTTTGAACAAAGCCGTTTTTAACATCACCCCTGATTGGTGTTTTAAAATGTATTTGAAGTCCTGCGTTAGCAACCCAACCTTGTGTGAAAGTTCTGCCCTTGTTCATAATTTCTAAATCATCAATGCCTTGCTTTTGGCACCATGCAGTAAGTTTTGCAATTATTTCTTCTTTAGGTAATTCTCTTACATCAACATTAAGATCTAAATCACCCGACGAGTTCTCTTCAAATGTTCCATCTTCTTTTGTCTTCTTGCCTGTTGTGCCAAGCATGTCTTCATCAACAAACTTAAAACCAAATGTAGCATTGATCCAATCTATTGTTGGCTGTACATCAACTGTGGCAATACGCTGTGTTAGTGGTGTAACTTCACCGCCCTCAACTTTTTTAAATACGTTTCCACCTTCGAATAAATTACTTGTCATTTTTTTTACTCTCATTAATTTTACCAAGGCCGCGTTTGAACTTCTTTGGGTCGGCACTTTTAATACTGTTAATAAACCTACGTTCTAGCTCAAGTGCTTCTTCTGCTGAATAGTGTTCATTAATTTTATTAAACAAGTTAATAGTACTATCGATAAGATTTAGTCCTGATGTTTCAATAAGACTTTCTTTATTCCGATGAATATTAAGATTATTCAGTTCTTCAAGTATTGATCTAGTAGCTTTTTTCATTATGTTACGTTCCTTATATGGTATTTAGTTGATTAGCAACATAAATATTACTATAATGAAGGGGGCGAAGTATGTCAATAGAAAAGTTAAGTTTCAAAGAAAAATCCTTGTTGTTTGCTAAGTTATCAAGTATAGCATATAATAACACCAAAGAAGCAAAGAGTCAAGCAAAACGGTTAGGTTTCACAACAATAGAGTTTTATGAAAAGGACGGTGCTCAAGCATACCGTTTCATGAACAAGACAGATTTGGTTATCGCCTGCAGAGGAACGCAACCAACTGAATTTAACGATCTAAAAGCAGATCTAAAAGCTATTCCGGTAATGGCTGAAACGGTAGGACGAGTACACATTGGATTTAAGACAGAGGTAGATGACCTTTGGCCAATGATTGAAGAAGATATTAATCGTAAGACTAATGTTACCAAAACACTTTGGTTTTGTGGACATAGTTTAGGAGCGGCCATGGCAACTATTATGGCAAGCAGAGCAAAACATAATGTAGAACTAAACGATCCTGTTGAACTATTCACATACGGTAGTCCACGTGTGGGTTGGAGAGAGTATTGCAACAGTTTAAATGTTATACATCACAGGTGGAAGAACAATAACGACATTGTCACTACTGTTCCTCTTGCTGTTATGGGATTTAAACATCACGGTACTGAGCATTACATTAATGCATACGGAAATGTTCGTAAGCCTACAGGCTGGCAGATGTTTAAAGACAGACTGCGCGGTATGTGGATGGGCATCAAGAAAGGTAAGATCGATAACTTTGGTGATCACTCAATGGTTGAGTACATCAAGCACATCGAAGCTGACCAAGACTAACCAAACAAACTGCTAACTGACTCTTCGTTAGTTACCCTACGGATAGCTTCACCAAACAAAGGCGCGACACTTACCTGTCGTGTCTTTTTACAGTTTTTAGGACAACGGTCACCGATTGAATTAGTAACTACAAGTTCTGTGAGTACACTCTTTTCAACCTTCTGACATGCTTCGCTTGACAATACTCCGTGTGTAATATATGCACGAACACTTAGCGCACCTGCATCCATAATAGCCTTTGCCGCATTACATAGTGTGCCGCCACTGTCAATAATGTCATCAACCAGAATGGCGTGTTTATCTTTAACATCGCCGATCAAGTTCATAACTTCACTCTTACCTGCTTCAGGACGCATCTTGTCTACTATAGCAATGTCTGCGTGGAACATGTCTGCAAACTTTCTAGCACGAACAACACCGCCTGCATCTGGACTTACAAACACTGTAGCATCTGTTCCTACATTATACTGAATGTCTTTAGCAAATACCAAACGGCTTGTTAAGTCATCAACTGGAATGTTAAAGAAGCCTTGTATCTGTCCTGCATGTAGGTCCATTGTAAGGATCCTATTTGCTCCTGCTGTGGTAAGCAAGTCTGCTACTAACTTTGCAGTAATAGGTGTGCGACTTGCACTCTTGCGATCCTGTCTAGCATAACCGAAGTACGGTATAACTGCTGTAATACGTGCCGCACTTGATCGCTTTGCCGAATCAATCATAATCAACAGTTCCATTAGACTGTCGTTAACAGGAGTACATGTACTTTGTATAATGAATACATCCTCGCCTCTAATGTTATCATGGAACTCTACGCTTGTTTCTCCGTCTGCGAACATACTGACTTTTGCAGGAACTAAGGTTGCAAAGCATCTCTCTGCAATCTCTTGTGCCAACGCGGGGTTAGCATTGCCTGTGATGATTTTCATTTTCAATGGGGATCCTCTTCTCTGTGGTTGAACTGCTGTAAAGTTATATTTATAGTATACTACTAATACAAGTGTAAGTCAAGAGATTTAAGGCATGCGTTAAATGCATAGCGGGTATTTGCCAAATTAATGCAAAAAGGAGTCGACTTTAAGTAATAAAGAGTGTACTATTATATAAATAACAGTGTTAAAGAGCTATTAGATGGTGATTTGACAACACACAGACACATAGGATAGACTATGGGCACTTATCACATGCCTTAAAAGCGATTGACGTGTACCAAAGGTACATGCACCGCCGGGGAAGTTCCGGGGTATTGCTATTCCTCAAGCATCCAAAACTATAGAAACAGGAGATCACTATGAAAAAAGTGTTTACAGTCCTACGGCAATTGTTTGGATCTAAACCATCCTCTAAAAACGATTACCTCGTATGGGCAAAGACAGAGTATAATAAAGACTGGCAGTTTGCTTATCAGCATATGCTAGAAAACAACGGCGCACCACCAACACGCAAGGATATACACCCTTGGAACGATGGCGCACTTAAATCACAAAACACAAACCTTACAGGATGGGTATAATGACAACTATTAGTACTTACTACTGCTCAATTTGCGAAGCAGTTAAATCAATCGCAACATCAACACTATATAATATTTGGGCACTCGGCGAGTCTGCTGGCAAAGCAAGAGCGGCGTCTGAACTTACACGTATGGGTATGCACAAAGAAGCCAGAGCGCTTATGCTAGGAGATGAGAAATGAGTACAGCACTTACACAAGTTTACTGTTCATTATGTGATACAGTCGCAAAATTCTTCAAAGGATTTGTAACTGAAAGCAGATTTGATTCTAGTTTCGACCACAAGGGTTATAAGCAACTAAGCAGGTTAAGCGATTACGAATTAAAAGACATTGGTATCACACGCGGTGACATCAATCACATCTGTCGTGGCGGAACTGTAGATAGAGGAAGAAACTAATCATGGATACATTTTTGTTAGCAGGATTAAAGCGTTGGAAAACATCGCAAAAAGCAAATTGTCGTTCGTATGCTGGCTTTTTAACACTCGAAGGCTTGTGATGGAAGATAACTTTTTAGTTAGAGGCTGGAAGCGTTTTATCAAAGCACAAGAGTATAGAGCATACTGCATGGCCATTCAACAGCTTCGCACTCTAGGGCACTATACTGCCGCGAAAGAGATTGCTGATCACAAACATTCAATGTATAATTCCTAATGTGGACTAATGACGAATATGAGTTTGAATAATGAGTGAAGAAGAACACGCCCACGCAAAAGCAATCGATGGGATGGTTGGTGCATTAGTAGCAGTCATCTACATTGTTTATTGTTTTGTAATTTAAATAAGAAAAAGGACACAAATTAATGTGTCCTTTTTTATTGACTTTATTTTAACCAGGCGATCTTTTTGCCTGCATCCTTACGTCTTTGATGTTCTTCATGTGATCCCGGAAATCGCCAAGCCCATATGGCACAAAGGGCCATAAAGCCTCCGCTCCATAGTACAGCCTTAGGATTACCTGTAGTAAACCAAAGTACTGCTACACTTGAACTCATTGTTACAAGCATAAAGTATTTGAACTTAGTAGGGAAGACTCGCTTCTCTGCCCAACCTGTTAGGAATGGTCCAAACAGTTTGTGATTCATAATCCAATTATGCATACGATCGCTTGACTTAGCAAAGCAATACGCCGCTCCAACAGCTGGGGTACTCCAAGGGAGCCCAGGTAGGTAGACACCAATGAAGGCGACTCCTAATAAGATACAGCCTAAGCTGAACCAAAATATTTTCTTAATGTTCATTTAATACTTTCCTTAATGAGTCTACCAATTCGCTGATCATCGCATCTGTGTGTAACGGTGTCGGTGCAAATCGGAGTCTTTCTGTCCCCTCTTCCACAGTAGGGTAGTTTATTGACTGACAATATATTCCGTGTTCTTCTAGCAATACATCACTCAGTTTCTTACAGCGAAGTGGATCTCTAACCATTACAGGAACAATATGAGTAGTACAGCTAGGGTGTATTTCAATGCCCGCTTCTGCTAACTTCTCTTTTAACTTTGTTGCCTGTAATTGATGTTGCTCACGCAACGTGTTATGGTCCATCACATACTTAACGCTTGCCAAAGCGCCAGCGCATATAACTGGACTCGCTGATGTCGTAAAGATAAAGCCCGAAGCAACAGAACGAATAGCGTCTACGACGATTGCATCCCCAGCAATATATCCTCCCTGTACTCCGAAGGCTTTACCTAATGTGCCATTAACAATATCAACCCTGTTCTGCAATCCAAGTTCTTCTAACTTGCCTGCTCCTGTTATGCCGTAAAGGCCAACAGCATGAACTTCGTCAATGTATGTCATAGCACCATACTTGTCTGCTAGGTTGCAAATGTCGAGCATAGGCGAAACGTCTCCATCCATGCTATACACAGATTCAAAAACGATACAAGGCGTACCTGACACGTTCTTTAGCTTTTCCTCGAGGTCCTCTAAATCATTGTGCGTCCAAATTACTTTGTCAGCACCACTGTGACGCATGCCTTGAATAAGTGAAGCGTGGTTCTTGCTGTCACTTAGATACACAATGTCTGGTATGATTTGTTTAAGAGCAACCAACGTCCATTCGTTTGCAACATAAGCAGAAGTATATAGTAGTGCCGCTGACTTCGAATGAAGCCTAGCTAGTTGTAATTCTAATGCTACGTGATAATGACTTGTGCCTGCAATGTTTCTAGTTCCGCCTGCTCCTGCACCTGTTTGATCAAGTGCGGTATGCATTGCGTCTAACACTACTTTATTTTGTCCCATGCCTAGGTAATCGTTACTGCACCAATTAACAATGTTCTTTATGTTATATGGGCCGTACCAGATAGCATTTGGATACGCTCCCTTCTCACGGAGAATATCATTAAAGACTCTATATTTGCCTTCAGCTTTTAGTTTTTCTATTGTCTTTTGAAACGGTGTTCTGTCTATCATTAAAATACTTCTCTAATTGTTTGTGGTCTATCCAAGACACAACTCCTATACACGGACTACAATAGTTGATAATTCCCATATCTCGTAGTTCACTTTGAACTGCTTCATAGTCTTTCATCCACTCTTGTATCATCTTTAACATAGTATTACTTATCATCTGTAAACAGTAGTATTACAGTATTGAATAAATATACTTAACAACCGGAGTATAAAACATGGCAACAATTAAATGTAAGGGACTAACAGGCGTAATGTTTGATGTAACTGTTACGTTTGCATCAACTACAATGAACGGACTTACTGCACTAATAAGGGCCATTGAAGGCGCTCCTATTACAGTAGGAATGTACGGTGAAGTACGTGCTAATAAAAACCCTGCTATCAATCAAGCTAATGATGGTGCAAAAACATTAACAGCCGCAGGCCTTGTTGAAGCAGACTTAGTTGTTTGTGTTCCGTTAAAGACTGGCAATAAAGAAGCACGTCAAGAACAAAAGGGTGCTATTGCACAAGCTAAACGTGAGGGGCTTGCCGCGGCAGATACTAATGCTGTTTACTATAGGACGTTAAAAACATTCAATAAGAACAGACTACCTAATCCTTACGAAGCAAATGCGGTTAATGCAGACGATGATGAGAACACCCAAACATTGCAAGCAGGCCGACCCTGGACATAAGGAGAACAAAGTATGAAGATGTCAGATATATTAAGAGCGTTCGCAGATACGTTAGATGCTACAGATAATAATACAGATAATGCTCCAGATAATGACCAATCTGGATTACCCAATAATCCCGTTATGGTTGCTCCACAGCAACAAGAACTTGAATTAGCAAAAGCCAACCTAGGCAAACAATCCCCCGTAATAGACAAACTTACACAACCAGACAATATAGGCGCTGAAGATGGCGGCGATACTCTAAAGAGAATTGTACATCTTAGCAAATCTCAATAAATGTCTGATTTCACACAAGACTTTCGATCGCAACGCCGCAATATCGAAGACGGCACTGCTAGAGTAGGTCAACGTGGGCGTTTATGGTACGACTCAATTACTAATACACTTCGAATAAGCGATGGCGAAACGCCAGGCGGCAACGGATTATGTACTAGAATAATTACAAAAAGAGATAACAACGATACTTCAGTTGCTATAACGTCTAGTACTCCTACTATCATTACGGGCATGACACATGACGTTCCAAACAACGTTCCGCAATTAGTAAATTTTAACAGCCAGTTCACAGTAAACACTACCTCTAGTGAAACTGCTCAAGCTAAAACAGATTTAGTTGCTCTGTACGATAGATTAGTAGCACTTACAGCAACAGTTACGGATCACGCGGCAACACACGGCAGTGAAACATTAGGCCCAGGCGTTTACACTACAGCTGGCGCAATGAATATTACAGGCACCTTAACATTAAATGGTAGTGCAACTG
>Ga0307488_10000922_pt1 | contig 24417 bp, 19 predicted proteins | sample SB02metaG_FD_202248 | JGI IMG/M metagenome (GOLD analysis project Ga0307488, IMG submission 202248) | Sea-ice brine microbial communities from Beaufort Sea near Barrow, Alaska, United States - SB 0.2 | ecosystem: Environmental > Aquatic > Marine > Coastal | place: USA: Alaska | collected... | reverse complement strand
CACCATCAACTTTCGGCATCTACCTTTGCAGATAAAGTAGGTGTGCAGCGTTCTAGCATTTCTCATATCCTCTCAGGAAGGAATAAACCCAGTTTAGATTTTGTTCTAAAAGTAACGTCAGAATTTAAAGACGTAGACATTCATTGGTTGTTAAATGGAACAGGAGTTTTTCCCATCCCTAAAGTTTCAAAAGAAAAAAGTACCATTGCTGCTGCTATAGGCAACACCAATTCTGAAACCAGTGGAAAACAAATACAACGTATTGTCGTTTTTTTTACAGACGGCACCTTTGATGAATACCAGAAATAATTTAAAAGAAGAACTTTAAAACAAAATATCCTTTTTTAACGAATGTGTATTTAAATACTATATTTTAGTACTTATGAATACTATTGATATTAGAACAGTAAATGTTGTTCAATACATACAACCCTTGCGAGAGGGCGGTTCTTTGCCTGCAATTGTAAAAGCAGACGACGGATTCTTGTACGTGCTAAAATTTAGAGGTGCAGGACAAGGAAAAAAAGCGTTAATAGCAGAATTTGTTGGTGGGGAATTGGCAAGAGCCATGCATTTAAAAGTACCAGAATTGGTCTTTATGAATTTAGATGCCTCTTTTAGCAAAACCGAACCCGATGAAGAGATTCAAGATTTACTAAAATTTAGTGTTGGTTTAAATCTTGGACTGCATTTTTTATCAAGCGCTATCACGTATGATCCATTGGTTTCTAAAGTGGATGCGCTAACAGCATCTAAAGTGGTTCTTTTAGATAGCTTGATTAGCAATATTGATAGAACTGCAAAAAATACAAATCTATTAAATTGGAAGAACCAATTGTGGATTATTGACAACGGCGCAAGTTTGTACTTTCATCACAATTGGCCCACCTGGGAAAATCATTTGACAAGAACTTTCCCTTTGATAAAAGACCATGTCCTTTTACCAAAAGCAACTTGCTTATTGCAAGCTTCGGAAGAAATAAAGCAAAAAATTGATTCGGATGTCATTGCAGAAATTATTTTGAACATCCCAGAAGATTGGCTGTTGAGTGATGGTGATCTATTCAGTCCAGAAGAAATAAGAGCTGCATATATTTCTTTCTTAAATACAAAACTTTCAATGTTAGACGCATTCGTTAAAGAAGCAGAAGATGCCAAATAAATATACATTTGAATATGCAATCATTAGACTCGTTCCAAAAGTTGAGCGTGAAGAGTTCTTTAATATTGGTGTGCTCCTATTTTCGAAACAGAAAAAATTCTTAGACATTAAATTCTTTATAGATATACATAAGTTGAAAGCCATAGCACCTGAAATAGAAGCTACTGTTTTGAATACTTACTTAAATGCGTGGAAATTAATTTGCGATGGAAATGCTGCTGGAGGTACCATAGGAGCCTTAGAAATTTCTGATAGATTTAGATGGCTAGCCGCTTGCAGAAGCACTGTGATACAAAGTTCTAAAACACATCCTGGATTGTGCGAAAATCCTGAAGAAGAGTTACAAGATATTTTCGAAAAGTATGTTTTATAAAACACGTACTATAAAGTAAATTTCTGTTATTTTTTTTTATGAGTCGCTTTCTGCACCTTAACAGTAAAATATTTTTGTAAAGGAATCGCGCAAGTCCTTTTTAAATTATCAATATTCAAAATTGAATCTAATTCCTAGTGATTCAAAGTATAGCCTGCTCCTATTGATTATGCTCACAATAAATTATTTTAGCAAAATATTTAAACTTTGGTCTCGTGCTCTTAATTCACAATGCTTTTGAATGTTTCAACTAGGACTGAGCAGCGTGTTTATCAATTGATACCAAAAGCAAACTGAAGTCAGTAAAACTAAAACAACCACCATGCAAATTATGAATAATCTATATCTTGTGATCCGTTTCCACAACAAAACCAAACATTAAAGATACATGCAGCATGCTCTTTTAAGTACCAAAAAAATAAAAATACGCGCTAGTTATGCAATAGCTATCTCTTTTTTAAAACCAAATGTACTCCTGACTAGAAATAAGTACGTTTCTTTCATTTAAGACACGTGCAGAACTGCATATAATTTAGAGATCAATAAAATACTTTTTTTAGGGTATCAATTCTTTTATAGATGAAAGCTGCGCTCATCTTACTTTTAACTCATGCTTCCTAAAAATCTATTTTCGCTGAATTACTTTACAATCCATAAAGGTACTTCCCTGTCTTGATTAAAAAGTTCTTCGGTAACACTTCCTACAAGCAGAGAAGAAAAAGTGTTTCTACCTTTATCTCCAACAATAATAAGATCTACCCCAGAGGTTTCAGCTTTTGAGATTAGTTTTTCTGCAATACCAATATCTCTACCTAAAATAATTTCTGAAGTCAAGTCTCCGTCAAACGCAATCTTTTTTATAAATTTTACATATTTTTCCTTCAAATGACTTTCTATCTTCGAATCAAGATGTTCTTTTGGAATATAAGGAGAGAATTGCACAGGTACACTGTATATGTGCATTGCCTTTACCTTTGCCGTTGTAGTTTTTTGTAAATTTTCAGCTACTTTAAAAACCTTTTTAGAAGCATTAGAAAAATCTGTTCCAGCCCAAATGCTGGTAATGGCAGGTGCTGCATTGTTTGGAATGGAGAGCATATCACACTTCAATAGATGCAATAATTTTCCACTAACACTACCAGTACCTCTAGATTTATTTTTATTTCCGATTAAAGCGAGCTGAATCACATATTTATCAACAATATAATTGATGAGAGATTCAGAATAAGGATCTTCTGAAATAAGTACTTCCCATGCGACTGGAGCTGTAAATTTTTCTGTTATTTTTTCGTTTAACTCATCTCCAATTATTTCGTCTAGGTTCAGGTTCTTTAACTGTTCTTCAAATAGTTCTGAAATCTCATATTTCTTTATATTATGTACAAAGTAGACTTTTTCTACCTGAAGGGATTCGGCAATAAAGGATGCATACTCAATTAAAGTAGTGTCAATATCTGTAAGGTCTAAGGCAACCAAAATGTTGTTTGTTTCCGTCATTATTCGAATTATTTAATGCTGTTATCCTTATTTATATTTCGTTTTTTAACAATCGTAGAAACTATTTCTTCATAATTCTCAAGTTCTTTCTGAGATTCCCGTTTTTTTAGTTTCCGTAGGTCTTCACTTAAACCTTTGTAAAGAGAGAAGCACATGACTATTAAAATAATAGCAAAGGGCAAGCCTGTTACAATAGTGGCTGTTTGGAGTGCTTGTAAACCACCACCTATTAAAAGAACAGCAGCAACACTACCTTCTACAATCGCCCAAAAGATTCTTTGCCCTACAGGTGCATCTATTTTACCACCAGTGGTTAAACTATCAACCACCAAAGATCCAGAATCTGAAGAGGTCACAAAAAATCCTGCAATTAAAATAATGGCGATAATGTTAAGAATAAATGCAAAAGGATAATCTTCTAAAAACACAAAGAGCGCAGTGGCTACATTATCATTTACAGCATTTACTATCGTGTCGTTTCCAAGAATAGCTTCATTTATTGCAGTACTACCGAAAGCTGATATCCAGAAAAAAGTAACAATAGAAGGTACCAATAAAACGCCTAAAATAAACTCACGTATGGTACGTCCTTTAGAAATACGAGCAATAAACATTCCTACAAAAGGAGACCAAGCAATCCACCAACCCCAGTAAAAGGTGGTCCAGGCATTTTGCCAATTGGAGCCAGTATAACTTTCTGTCCAGGTTGAAATTTCAAGGATACTAGATACATAATTTCCTGTATTTTGAACAAAAGATTTAAATATAAAAATTGTTGGACCTAATATGAGCACTATCAGTAGAAAAACTACCGCAATTCTCATATTCCATTCACTCAAAACCCGCACACCTTTATCTACACCTAATACTACAGAAATAGTAGCAATAAGGGTAATTCCTCCAATTAAAATAACTTGCGTGATTACGCCACTATCGATTCCAAAGAGGTGATTTAATCCTGCTGCAATTTGTTGAACCCCCAATCCTAAAGAAGTTGCAAGTCCAAATAAAGTAGCAAGTACAGCAAATATATCTATCGCATCTCCAATTCTTCCATAAATTTTATCTCCTAAAAAAGGATAAAAAACAGATCTAATTGTAAGAGGAAGTCCTCGAGAATAGGTGAAATACGCCAAAGACAATCCTACCAGGGCATATATTGACCAAGCGTGAAAACCCCAGTGAAGAAAAGTAAACTTCATCGCTTCTTTGGCAGCCTCTGCGGTTTCGCCTGCTGCCATCGGTGGACTTAGATAATGATAGATAGGTTCTGAAATACTCCAGAACAACAATCCAATTCCCATTCCAGCACTAAAGAGCATTGCAAACCAAGAAAGGGTTTTAAATTCTGGTTTTGCGCTTTGTCCTCCGATCCTTATGTTCCCAAATTTACTGAAGGCCAAATACATCATAAAAACCAGAAACACATTTACACTCAATATAAAAAACCATCCCGCCTTATTTGCGACAAAATCTTGAATTTCAGTAAAATGCTGTTCTGCCTTATCTTTAAACAACAAGGTTAATGTGATGGTGATGATAACGATAATAGCAGAAGTAAAAAAAACGGGTCCGTTCACTTCCAATCCAAAAATGGATTTTTTTTCATCACTTCTGATAATTTTTTTAGCCATAATAGAGTGTGTTTTAATTATAATTTAATTTTATAAGCGCTTTAATGCTTCTGTAGATTCTATATTCGTGTTAGAAATAGTATCCAATATTAATATTAAACCTAGCCTCCCATTCAGCATCGGGATTTCCTTTTGCAAAATCGTCTACAAAATTACCACCTAACCAAGAGTGATTGTAACCAGCAGCATAGTCAAAATAGGTATATAAATTTCCAGCAGAAACTAAAACCCCTGTTACATTCATATAAGAATCTGTAAAACTAGTAGCGCTCTTCTCCATATACGCAAAATCGTTATAAAACTGCAAATTACTAACAGGTCCCCATGTAACCGGAACATTTCTAGAAACAGCAAAAGTGTACATATTAAAATCGGCAGCCACTTGGTAAGGAAAACCATAGGCAGCCATAGAGATCACATCTCTTGCTTCTCCATCGGCATTTTCTGGGTTGTGCGCTGCAGTAATAAATTGTGCTTTTACATTCCATTTTCCTTTGTTTACTTCATAATGCACAGCAAGTGCAGAGTGCTCCCCTACTGCTTCAGTATCTAAATTGTATAAGCCTCCATATTGAAGTGAGACGCCTAGTCTATTTTTAGACACCTCTCCAAACTTGTAAATAAACTTTCCATTAAATTGATTTATTTCTTTATTTCTTCCGGCAACATCGTATGAATATCGATTTGGAGAAACTTCCGTATTATTTCCAAATCTTAGTTCTTCCGCATTTTTAAAGAAGGCCAGCTGATACTCAAACCTGTCATCTGTATGCATGTATTTGATCCCCATATCATGGTCATCTTCCATTCCCACATAATACGTAAGGTTAAAAAACCAATTATGAGAGTTGTATTGTTGAATTCCAAAAGGAACTTGTGTTAAGCCCACCTGAACTTGATCTTTTTCATTAAAGTCGTAACCTAACCAACCTTGTTTTAACATTCCTCCACCAAAACCTTCTGAATATAATCGATATTCAGCATTTAGTTTGATTCCTTTGTAAGCTCCTTTGGCATTTATTCTGAACATATCATATCCAAAATCACCACCTCGTTTTGTTTGTCCATCTTTCCAAGAGGATAAATTATAGTTGAAACGCAATGCGCCCCCTATTTTGAGTTCTGGTTTATCTTGTGCTTTTACTGAAAATAGTAACAGCATTGCTAAAATTGAAAGGGTAAAAGTTTTTGAAAATTGTAGGCGCGTAATTATTTTTATCATATTTGAAATTCAATAAATTATTAGAAAATTTAAAGGTGGTATTTTAGAAAATAAACAAGGTGTGTAATTAATAGGTTTAAGATTCGGGAGTTAATCTACTATTAATCAATGTTTAGTGATTTTATTTGGTTGCAAAGGTATAGTACTTTTAAGAACTCAGCAAAAAAATTGGGCTTTAAAGCGATGCGGAAACTGGTCTCTAAAAATATGAAATTATCATATTCACAAGGATATATTAGGATAAAACTATTTCTATATGTATCCTTAAAATTAATTGCGAAGTCTGCTTCTAAAAGACAATTAAATTTCAATTTCCGTTTCAAAAAGTATTTAAAATTCACGAGCCCTCTTTCATGCTATTGAACATCATTAGCATCAAGATTTTTTTATCGAATAATAGAAACTATTGGAAATGGCAATGTTCTTATTGACAGTCTCGCAACAATATTAATTTGATACACTTTAGTGATCCTAAAATTAAATTTTTACAACAACCCCATCATGCCCTCTTTTACGATGGCAACATTCCGTTCTTTATTTGAGTTGTTGCTTTTTTCTTGTTCTTGAATCATGGTTCTCATTAAGTTAAGCACCACCTTGTCAAAATTAAATTTCTGAAACTTATTTCCCTTAGCAACCATATCTTCTACCAAGTTTTGAATGGCCTCCATATTATTGCTTTTGGAAATCATATCAAACGCTTTTTTGTACAATACTTTTGTAACGTCATCTCCAGACAAAAACATTCCTGAAACCACACTTTTTGCGATAAAAGGTAATTCTGTTTCATCATTAGATTCTATAAAAATTTTGGTCAAAGGTGTCGCTAAAATTTTTCGAATTTCATCAGGTACTTCTTTTGACTTTTTCAACGCCAAATCTTGGTCTATATAATACATCGCGACCAACGATTTTCCTAAAACAGCATACGATTCACTCAACAATCCTTTTACAAATAGTTGTTTTAATTCAGGATCTATCAACTTGCCTAAAGTTTCGATTGCGGCGGCTTGTACCAATGTTTTTTTATCAGAATTAGCAATTTGTACAATTTTTTGAATGGGGTCTTTTTTAGAAAACTTATTAATTAAGTCTATCTTTTCGAGTGCTAAAATTCTAATCTTATGCGAAGCATCCTCTAAAGCACTTACAACGGCAGTGAACCCATCTTTGTCATCTTGCTTTTTTGCAACTTCTATCAATGCCTCTCTTCTGTGCGCAAAATTTTGAGCATTTTTCAATTGAAAAATATAATCACTAAGCACCTTGTTCTCATTGATTTCACATAATAAAACGCCGTCTGCATTTACTTGAATTAACGTAGGTTGCATTTGAAAGTCGAAAGTAAATGAAGCGTCATTATTTGCGACAAAAACAGTTTCTCTTCGGATCTTATTTCCTTCAAAAATATCTAAAGTTAAAGGAAATTTAAAATTTTGAACTTGCAGTTGCCGAATGTTTACAGTTACTGTTTTTAGCAATTTATTATAATCATAAGAAACGGCAATTTTTGGATGGTTTGCGCCAAAGTACCATTGGTTAAAAAACCAATTTAAATCTTTTCCTGTTACCTTTTCAAAAACCAAACGCAATTGATGTACTTCAGCAGACTTGTATTTGTACTCGTTTAAATACATTTTTAAACTTGCAAAAAAAGCGCTGTCACCAACATAATTCCGCAACATGTGCAAAATAGCGCCACCTTTATTGTAGCTCACTAAATCAAACATGTCTTCTTTGTCTAAATAGTTAAAGCGAACTAACTTTTTACCCGCTTCTTGTCCGTCTAAATAGCGTTTTGTATTATCATACAGATGCATTTCGGCGGCCTGTTTTCCGTATTTATATTCTTGCCATAAATACTCGCTATAATTAGCAAAAGACTCGTTTAAGGTAAGATTACTCCAACTTTCTGAAGTTACCAGATCGCCAAACCAATGATGAAAAAGTTCATGGGCAATGGTGTTTTCCTGCTTATTTTCATCAATTAATTGTCCTGGCATTTGGTATGCTTGCTCGCCATGCACCACTGCGGTAGTATTTTCCATAGCACCAGAAACATAATCTCTCACCACAATTTGGCTGTATTTATTCCAAGGAAACGCTACGCCTAGCTTGTCTGAAAAAAACTGCATCATCTCTGGTGTATTTCCAAAAATATCTTTTGCATACTTCGCGTATTCCTTTTCTACATAGTAATTTACTGCAATATCTTTATACTTGTCTTTTATAATTTCAAATATACCAACACCCATAAAAAATAGGTAAGGCGCATGTTTTTTATTCATTTTCCAATAATCTGTCCTATTTTTTCCCTTTTTAATTTGGCTTATAAGTGCCCCATTAGAAAGCGTAATGTATTTATTAGGAACTGTAATGTAAATTTCTTGTGTGGTTTTTTGATTCGGAGCATCTATGGTAGGAAACCAACAACTACTCCCCTCGGTTTCCCCTTGAGTCCAGATTTGTGTTGGTTTACTTTTATCTGCACCATCTGCATTTATAAAATACAATCCTTTTGCCGAAGTGATTGCCGCACTTCCCTTCTCTTTTACTTTTTCTGGTCTTGCCGTATATTTAACATACAGCGTAAACGGTTCTTCTTTGCTATATTTCTTGGGAAGCTTTACGTTAATTTCATACCCGTCGTAATCATAATCTAGTTTTTTTCCGTTCAAAGAGATTTCATGCAACAACATTGCTTTTGCGTCTAATGTGAATAGATCTGTTGTATAAAAATGAGGTTTTGCGGTTATCCAAGCTTCACCATTCAATTGTTTTTTTTCAAAATTGAAGTCAACTTTTAACTTTGTATGAATTAAATCATATATTTTTTCCCTTTCTGCTTTATAAATGGTGTTGTTTTGGGAAAAACCAATAGCAGTGCTGACTACAAAAATAAATAAAAAACAATTTTTAATCTTCATAAATAAAATTTTCTTCTTCCTCCAAAAGTACCACTTATCAAGGGACAAGGTGTTAATGAGCCGTTAAATTGAAAAAATGTTTAAAATGGATTTTAAGGTGCCCCAAATTTAATCTTTTAAAGAATCTTTTTATAAAATAATACTGAAAAATTACAAAAAAACCAGCTTTTAAAAAAAAAGTGGGCTTCACTAAGGTGTTTGACCAAATAAAGAAGAATCTATGGTATCTTCAACGCAGCAGCAATTAAAAATAAATGGCTCAATTTCTTTTGAAAGTGAACCATGTATTCGGCTTTAAAATAATGGTATTACTTATTAAAAAATTTAGAAAACTGTTTTAAAGAAGCACTGCTTTCCTCAAAATCCATGCTGTTTATTGTTTTTATAATTTTCGCAGGATTCATATTTTCTCCTAATAGTCTAGCAACTCCCACTCCAGCTTCATTACCATAACCAAAAGCAATTACTTCATCTACAGCATCTGTATCTCCAGAATAATATACTTTTACATACATCCCTTTTGCCTTTAAAGACATTAAGCTATTATACGTGTTATTATCTTTAAAAATATTTTTCAGCTTCTCTTTTTCAATTTCGTAAGTAACTGTGTTGCCTGCCGTTTTTATTAAAAAAGCAACATTAATTTTCTTGATACTTCCAATCGTTTGTTTTACATCTTCAGAAACAGTTGCTTTTGCAGAGAGCAAAGAACTTACGGGCAAATCTCCAGTATAAAAGCCTTCTTTTCCGCTTGTATTTACTAAATAGCCTTGTAAAGTTTTTTCGTTTTTACATGAACTTGCAAATAATACTAGAAAAATGAGCACAACTAATAGTGTTATTTTTTTCATAGGTTTTGTTTTAAAAGTAAGATTATGTTCTTTAAAATGCAATCTTACTAATTTATTTTACTTGTTGCTTTTTATAAATGTATCTGATAAATCAGACATTTTATTAATATCTATATTCCCTGTAAGCGATACAATCATAGATTCAGAAATTCCATTCGTTTGTATATCAATTCCTTTAATAAACATTAAGACTTCACTTACATACTCTTTATTTTTTGTAGATTTTACATAGATTTTCACTCTAGAATCATCTTCCTTAATGCGCATTAATTCTATTAATTTTTGCTTTTTAATAACAGTATTTGCCATTAATTCCATTTTTTCGGCAATGGCACTATCATCTGTAGAAAACATTTTAAAGCTTTCTAAATCTTTGATCATTGTAAACATTCGCATTGCCGCATTATCTTTTGTTTTTTCTGAATTAAATTTAGATAAAAGTTCAAACATATCTTTGTTTACAACGACCATATCTACACCATTCATATCTTCTAAAGAATCGAAGAAAGACTGCGCATTTGTTAGTATTGGAGACACCATTAATGCTATTAAAAGGACTATTTTTTTCATAATTTAAATATTTAGTCGGTTTTACGACTCTTTACCTGTTTATTTTAATGTTTTATGCACGCTATCTTCATACGTATACAAAGTAGCTATGGCTTGTTCTCCTTTTTTTAAGTTTGTAGACAACAACTTTAAGCCTTTACTTACTTGTGCATAAACTTTTTGTAACTCTTTTCTTTGCAAATTTTTATCATATTGTTGCTTGCCAATAACTAGGCTAAAAAGTAAAGCAATTGAAGCTGCTACAGCCCACCATTTCACCTGTTTCTTTTTTAATTTCTCAGTTGGTAAATGAATGGTTTTTGTGAACGTTTCCTTCTTTACAATTGCAAAGTAATTAAACAAATACGCATATTCCTGCAAGTGTTTTGCCACATTACCTCCTATAAAGTAGTTTTTCAAGGTTCTTTCCTCTTGCAAAGTAGTTTCTGCATTTAAATATTTTTCTACTAATTTCTCTATGTTAGCTAACTCCATAGTCGTGTGTTTTAATTAATTCTTCTCGTATTGTTTTTCTTGCTCTAGATAACGCAACTCTAACCGCTGTGGGTTTCATAGCTACCATTTTACAAATTTCTTCAAAATCATATTGTTCAATATCTCTTAATTGAATAATAATTTTTTGTTGTTCTGGTAAACTTTCTATCAATACATGTACTTGGTTTGCACTATCTCTATATTCAAGCTTTTTTTCTAGAGACGTTTCTTTCTCTTTATAATTACTGTGCACTAACGTTAAATTACTTGCTTGTTTTGATTTTAATCTATCATAACAATAATTCTTTGTCATGGTCATCGCAAACGCTTCAACATTCTTATAGCCCCCTATTTTTTCTTTGCTTTTCCAGAGCTTAAAGAAGAGTTCTTGCGTAGCATCTTCCGCTTCTTCAGTAGAAACTAACAATCTTTTTGCTAATCTAAAGACCTTATCTTTAAAGGGGAGCACAACTTTTAAAAAGTCTGACTGGTTCATTTAGGTTTGGTTCAATTTTTGTAAACTTACTCATTTTTACAATTCTCTTATTGAGTTTACATCTTTATGACGAAGAACAATTTATTTTGTTACAGAAGATTTTAAAAAAAATACTAATTCTATTTATATTGCATTAAATTTACGGAAAACTGTTTTTTTTTAATGAAATACTTTTTAAAAGCTTCCTATTTATTCATAGTTGTTGTTGTTTTCATGCAATGCTCTAAAGAATTCACATTACCAGAAAATTTGGTAATTAAAGATTTTGTTTGGAAAGGTTTAAACGCATATTATTTGCATCAAGATGAAATTGCAAATTTAGCCGATAGGCGTTTTAATTCTGATGAGCAGCTAAACACCTATTTAAATAGTTTTACAGATTACACCTCTTTGTTTTCTAGTTTGTTACTTGCTTCGGACGTAAAGTCTTCTTTGTTAGAAGAATACTCAGACTTAGATGCTATAATACCCAGGACAGGTTTTTTAAATGGAATGGAATTCGGAATTATTGAAGAACCTGGAAGCACAGAAAACGCAATTGGGTATGTGACTCATATTTTGCCAAATTCTGATGCCTCTGCAAAAAACATATTTCGTGGGAATTTTTTTAATGCTGTAGATGGAACACAACTTACACAAACAAATTTTGAAAACTTGTTAATTAATGGCTCCAATTCTTTGAACCTAACAATGGTAGATTTTGATGGAACTACAGCAATACCAAATTCTAAAATAGTTGCTTTAGAAAAACAAAATTACAAATATGACACTGTTTTTATTCAAAAAACCTTAGCTATTGATACCTATAATATTGGTTATTTAATGTACAATAATGATTTTTCTAAGGCTTCAATAAATAATTTAAATACCGCATTTTTAAACTTTAAAAATCAACAAGTTAACGAACTTGTTTTAGACCTTCGTTATAATATTTCTGGTGGTAGTTTTGTAAAAAACATAAGCAATTTAGCGAGTATGATTACTGGACAATTTACAGACAAAGTTTTCATAAAAGAACAATGGAACTTGAAAGCGCAATCTTGGTTTGAAACAAACCAGCCAGATTCTTTGCTTACAAAGTTTCCTGCAAAATTGAATGTTACAACTGATTTTAATAGTTTACATCTAACAGATGTCTATATTGTTTTAAACGGCATTCATTTTTCTGGTTCTTCTGCCATAGAATTATTAATTAATAGCTTAAACCCGTATATAAATGTGCATCTTATAGGTACAAATACGGCAGGTAACAATACAGCCGCAATTACCTTATACAATGCTCCAAATTATAATTTTTCTTTAAAAAACAAAGCACATACAGTAGCCTTGCAACCCATTGTGTTAAGCTTATTTAATAAAAATAGCCAAACATATAAAGATGGATTTACACCAAACATTATTTTATGTCCAAACGAAAATATTTTGGATTTAGGAGTTTTAGGACAACGCACAGAGCCTATATTAGACAAGGTTTTAGAAGCTATAACTTCTGGAAACACGAACATAAGTGCAGCATGTAATACGAATAAGTATACATTTTTGTATAATTCTATCGATACTCAAAGAGCATTGGATAGAGGAATTTTTATAGAACAAAACCTACCCAATACAAACTAATATGAAGAAATATATTATAGCAAGTGTGCTCTCAGTTTTACTTTTAATGGTTTCTTGCAGCAAAGAAGAAGCGAGTCTCGATGAAGATTTTGTAATTTCAATAAATGATGAAATAAATAATTTTATATGGAAAGGTCTAAATCTTTATTATTTATGGCAAGAGGATGTGCCCACTTTAGCAGATAACAGATTTAGTAACTTAGAGGAGTTGTTTGTTTTTTTTAGAGGAAACGAAAGTCCAGAAGCTACTTTTAATAGTTTGTTAAATAGACCAGGCATGGTCGATCGTTTTTCTTGGATGGTTGATGATTATGTTGCTTTAGAAAATTCTTTTCAAGGAATAAACGTAAGCACAGGAATGGATTTTGGCCTTGTAAGATATGCCAATAGTAGCACAAATATCTTTGGATACGTGCGGTATGTGCTTCCGAATTCTAGCGCAGAAACATCAGGTATTACCAGAGGAATGTATTTTAATACTGTAAACGGAACACAACTTACAGACACCAATTATAGGGATTTACTTTTTAGTAATGCTACCGCTTTCTCTATTGGGTTAGCAGGTTATAATTCAGGAAATCCAACAGCTAATAGTAGAACGATTTCCTTATCTAAAACAGAGATTCAAGAGAATCCAATCGCAATAGACACCGTAATTGAATTGGGTTCAAAGAAAATTGGCTATTTAATGTACAATCAATTCGCAAGTTCTTATGACCAAGAGTTAAATGCCGCTTTTAATACCTTTAGAGCAGCAGCAGTAGATGATTTAATTATTGATTTACGTTATAATGGCGGTGGTTCTACAAACACTGCAAGTTTTTTAGGAAGCATGATTACAGGTCAGTTTTCAGATCAGGTCTATTCTAAAGAAGTTTGGAACAGTAAAGTTAAAAATGCTTTTTCTCCAGAAGATTTTATCAATAATTTTCCAACAAGAATTATAAAAACGGATCGTAATAATAATGCAGTTATAGATGAAACCATAAACAGTTTAAATTTACAAAGAGTTTATTTTATTGTTACTGGAAGTTCTGCTTCGGCATCAGAATTGGTAATGAACTCTTTAAATGCATATATAGAGGTGAACGTGATTGGTTCAAAAACAGTTGGCAAACAAGTAGGTTCTATTACCTTATATGATTCTGATAATTTACAGCGAAGTGGCAAAAATTTAAACACGAAACACACTTATGCAATGCAACCATTAGTTTTAGAAATTAAAAACAAAGACGGTATCAACTTTCCTAACGGAATTATACCAGGAACAAACTTTACGGGTATCGAGTTATCTGAAAATATTGGCGAATTAGGTACTTTGGGGAATCGTTCTGATCCGCTGTTGGATAGAACTTTGAATTTTATTTCTACCGGTAAAAAAACATTTTCTAAAAAAGCCAATGTTACCAATTCAGAAATCATTTTTAATTCTAAACTAGCAACTCCTGCTGGAAATAATATGTATTCAGAATTTAAATAAAAACGCTCTTCTTTAAATCAATAATCCAGCAATTGCGGGATTATTGATTTAAAGATTTATTTTTTTTGCACCTTCTGCAGAATCTTCAATTTCTTTGTCAGTAAGCATGTCTGGTCTAAATTCACTCATTTTTTGTTCATCTTTAGTTTTTGCATAGTTAAAACCAGATTTCCACCATATTTTCATCAATTTTGTATCAAAAACCAAAGAATTTGTGGTTAAAACAGTTGGTGTATAATATAAATTTAACTTGATGTTTTTGTTAGAAGCAGACAGTTTTCCGATGGTAATATTGTGTCTTTCTACATGCGTTAACATAAAATCAAATACATCAAACAATAAAGAAAATGGGTTCTTAGCAGGTAATCTATTAATCTGGGTAACCTCTGTCTCTAATATAATAGCGTCAATTTCTGTAGCGCCTCTTAAAATAGCTTCTCTTATGGGTACCAAAGAACCAAAGCCGCCGTCTGCATATTGGCAATGATTTTTTTCTAACAAACTCATAAATGGTACATAATTGCAAGAACCCCAAATCCAATCACAAAAATCTTCGTACGAACAATCGTGTATAGACTTGTATTCTATTTGATTTGCAGTTAAATTAGAAAGCGTAACAACTACTTCTTTATTTGCCTCTCTAATTTTAACATACATTTCTCTTGTTATATTTCTCTTAATTAAAGAACGTAGATTTTTACTTTCTCCAAATGTTTTTCTGCCGTTTAAATAGTTCCAAAAAGTGTTTAAGTGGTTGATAGTTATTACTTTTTCTCCAGCAATTCTCTTAATTTTAAAAGGACTATTGCTAAAAATACTTTCTTGATTTACATTGGTATATAATTCCTTTAACTCGTCTAACATTCCAAGTGCTAAATGAGACACCATTAAACTTCCGGTAGAAGTGCCTAAAAATAAATCATATTTTTTATGTTTTTTTTTCATTAAATACTGTGCAACTCCTCCTGCAAAGGCACCTTTACTCCCACCCCCAGAAATTACCAATGCTTTTTTCATTTTTTATTATGATTTGTTTACTTTAGTCCTATAAAAATATCAAAAATGAAAAGAATATTCGGCATTATTTTCACATTCCTTTTTTTAATTGCCTGTCAACAAAAATATCAACCTAGAAATATAACTAAGATCTCTATAACCAACTTTAAAATGGACAGCGTTAGTGTTAGAGCTATTCAGGTAGTGGATACAGCAAGTGTCTTTTACGCAGGCTCAGATGGCGCCATTGGTTACACCTTAAACAACGGTGTAGATTGGAATGTTGTAAACATTCAGTTTCAAGATTCTATTGTTCCTAATTTCAGGAGTTTGGCTTCTAATGGTACCGATTATTTTGCGCTATCTATAGGGAACCCAGCTTTGTTATATAAAATTTCTGATGGTGAGGCTACATTGCAATATTTAGAGCAAAATGAGAAGGTTTTTTATGATGCCCTTACCTTTTTTGAAGACCGTGTGCACGGAATTGCAGTTGGAGATCCGACCGGAAATTGTGCATCCATACTCTTAACCGAAGATGGTGGAGAAAATTGGAATAAAATCCCCTGTGATAAATTACCGAAAATAAGTAAAGGAGAAGCTTTTTTTGCAGCTAGTAACACCAATATAAAAACAATTGGAAGCACTGTTTGGATTGCTTCGGGAGGTAATAAAGCCAGGGTTTTAAAATCTATAGATTATGGCAAAACTTGGCAGGTTTTTGAAACTCCGATCATTCAAGGAAAAGGTCCTCAAGGAATTTATTCCATTGATTTTTATACGAAAGAAAATGGTATTATCATGGGTGGAGATTACTCTAAACCAGAAGAAAACAAAAGAAATAAAGCAATTACTACAGATGGCGGTAAAACTTGGGAATTAGTTGCAGACAGCCAAAACCCTGCGTATAAAAGTTGTGTACAATACGTTCCAAATACTGCAGGAAAAGAAGTTTTTACAGTTGGTAAAACCGGAATTTCATTTTCAAATGATGGTGGAATCACTTGGAAAGAAGTTTCTAACGAACCTTTTTATGCAATTCAATTTGTTGATAGAAATACAGCTTGGTTAAGTGGAAACTCAAAAATAGGGAAACTTGAGCTATAATTCATTTATAGATAGTTTGGTATTCGTTTGTATTGCTTCCCTCTTATTCTTTTCTTACCATCAACAGATCCGTATGACAAGAAAATTTTAATTATAAAAGGACCTTTTCTCTAATTTAATTGAAATAAACAGCCTACAATTAATTTTTAGATACCACGCACCGCAAACAGGAAAACAGGGCTGTATAAATATTTTTTAATCTTTATAGATACCGAACAGATACTACCAAATAACATACAAAAACTGTTCTTTTAGCCGTAAATTGCGGTAGTATTAATACTACTATTATAAACCGTTTTAACTCAAAGCTTAGCGGTAAAAAATTCAGCAAACAAACGAATTCAAAGGAACCGTTACTTTTTGAATAAACCGAGTTAATCTGCCATTGCTATGGTTGAAAAAATGAATATATAAGTAGCCTATTCACGATTACTTATTGTAATAAACCAAAAAATATGCACGTATCAATAAAAATCTAGCACAAGTCTTTAATTCCCCAGATTTTTTTTAAAAAATAACAACTTTAATCAAAGCACTAAAAATTTATTAATAAAATGATCCACAAGAAACACATCACAGACAGATTCCTAAAATACGTGACAATAGATACTGAATCAGATCCTACAAACCCAACTTTTCCTAGCTCAGAAAACCAATGGGATTTAGCCCGAGTTTTAGTAGAGGATTTAAAAAATATAGGAATACAAGATATAGAATTAGATGAAAACTGCTATATTATGGGAACTTTGCCGAGCAATGTAGCTCACAAAGTGCCCATAATAGGTTTTGTTTCACACATGGATACAAGTCCAGATTTTACAGGAAAAAATGTAAAACCACAAATTATAGAAAATTATCAAGGAAATAACATCATTTTAAAAGGAGTAAAAAACAGCGTTCTTTCTCCAGATTACTTTGAAGATCTATTGCAATATAAAGGGCAAACTTTAATTACTACCGACGGCACTACGCTTTTAGGTGCTGATGATAAAGCAGGAGTTACAGAAATTGTAACGGCTATGGAATATTTAATTCAACATCCAGAAATTAAGCATGGTAAAATTAGAATTTGTTTTACACCTGATGAAGAAGTGGGGAAAGGAGCACATAAATTTGACGTTCAGAAATTTGGGGTAGAATGGGCATATACAATGGATGGCAGTCAGATTGGAGAATTAGAATATGAAAACTTTAATGCTGCAAGCGCAATTGTAACTATTACAGGAAAAATTGTGCATCCTGGGTATGCAAAAGGAAAAATGATAAACTCCATGTCAATTGCAAATGATTTTATAGCCTTACTTCCACCAGAAGAAGTTCCAGAAAAAACGACTGGTTATGAGGGTTTCTTTCATTTACATGATATGAAAGGTAATGTTGAGAAAACAGTTTTAGAGTATATTGTTAGAGATCATGATATAGAACTCTTTGAAAAAAGGAAATGTTTACTGCAAAAGATTGCATTTGATTTTAATGAGCAATTTGGACAAGTTCTCATTGAAATTGAAATTAAAAACCAATATTTTAATATGAAAGAAAAAATTGTTCCTGTAATGCACATTGTAGATTTGGTAGCAGAAGTAATGACCGAAATAGGAATAACACCAATAATTAAGCCAATTCGAGGAGGAACAGATGGTTCTCAGCTATCCTTCAAAGGTTTACCTTGTCCTAATATTTTTGCTGGAGGACACAATTTTCATGGACGTTTTGAGTATGTTCCTGTAGAGTCTATGATAAAAGCAACGGAAGTAATTATAGGCATAGCAAAAAAAGTTGCTGATAAAAGCCTCCAATAAACTGAAGACTATAATTTTTGTATATTCTTTAAAATAAAGCCCCCTGCTCTTTATAAGAAACACATATACAATTTAATGGCAATTGGATTTATGGACTAAAACAAATTGTTTTAAGATAATTTTGGTTTTTTTCCTACCACGTCTTTGAAAAAGATTCTTAAATTTTTAAAATCTTTCTCCATATTATCTGTAGTATAATAAGGTTTAGAAATTTTTATTTTTTTATGCTTAAAATCTAGAGTTGCCATTACAATAGGCACATTTGCACCTTTTGCAATATAATAGAAACCTGTTTTCCAGTGTACTACTTTTTTTCGAGTTCCTTCGGGTGACAATGCCAATCTAAATTCTTTTTTCGAATTGAAAATAGCAATGATTTCTTCTACTAAATTATTGCTTTTATTTCGATCTACGGGCGTACCACCTAATGCTTTAAAAAAGTAGCCGAAAGGCCACCTAAAAAGAGAGCGTTTTCCTACAAAATAAACCATTGTACCCTCACTTATTCTCGCCAACATAGCAATCGGAAAATCTAACCAACTTGTGTGCGGAGCTGCAATAACTACGTATTTTTTAGGTTCTTGAGGGAAGCCGTTTTCAACTTTCCATCCCAAAAGTGTTCTAAAAATAAATCTAGCAATTATTTTCATTTATTTTGCAAAAAAAAAATATTAAAAAAAAACCTCTTGTAAAGGTTTTCTGTTCTTGTTTAAAGTGATAAATTTAAGGACTTAATTTGACATGATGACTGAAATAATTACATACTTATTAATTGCAACAATTTTTGCATTGATTGGCCTGTTTGTAGGTAAATTACTTTCAAAATTAAATTTCGAGAAAGAAAAAACAGCTTTAGAGAAAGAAAAGTCTACGTTAGAAGAACGGCTAACCTTACTGCAACATTCAAAAGAAATGGTAGCACATAATTTTGTGATGTCTCAGAAAGAATTAAAAAACAATCAACAAGAAAAAGAAAACTTAATTTCTGAAAAATCTGCTTTGACATCAGAATTAAAAAGTTTAGCATTAAAACTACATGAAAATAAAGGAGAAGTTGAAAAACTAAATGAAAAATTTACAAAAGAATTTGAAAATTTAGCGAATAAAATATTAGACGAAAAATCTTTAAAATTTACAACACAAAATCAAGAAAACATAAAAAACATCTTACATCCGTTACAAGAAAAAATAAAAGGATTTGAAGACAAAGTAGAAAAGACCCACAAAGAAAGTATTGACTATCATGCCGCTTTGCGTCAGCAAATTTTAGGACTAAAAGAACTAAATCAGCAAATGAGTAAAGAAACACTAAATCTTACCAAAGCCTTAAAAGGAGATAACAAAATGCAAGGTAATTGGGGAGAATTAGTTTTAGAACGCGTCTTAGAAAAATCTGGTTTAGAGAAAGATAGAGAGTATTTTGTGCAGCAAAGCTTTACTAATGAAGAAGGCAAGAGAGTGCTGCCAGATGTTGTTATTCATTTACCAGATAACAAAAAAATGATTGTAGATTCAAAAGTTTCTTTAGTTGCTTATGAGCAGTATATCAATGAAGAAGATGAGGCCTTGAAAGAAGGTTTTTTAAAAGAGCATGTTGCATCTCTTAAGAGACATATTGAACAATTAAGTGCTAAGAAATATGAAGATATTTATAAAATAGAATCGCCAGATTTTGTTCTTTTATTTATACCCATTGAACCCGCATTTGCGGTAGCTTTAAATTCAGACACCTATTTATACAACAAAGCATTTGAAAAGAATATTGTAATTGTTACTCCTGCTACCCTACTGGCTACGCTTCGCACAATTGATACCATGTGGAATAACGAAAAGCAGCAAAAAAATGCTTTAGAAATTGCAAGACAGGCAGGCGGATTGTATGATAAGTTTCATGGTCTTTTAGCTGATTTAATAGGTGTTGGCAAAAAGATAGATGCTTCTAAAACAGACTATAATTCTGCAATGAATAAGCTTTTTGAAGGCAAAGGTAATTTAATTACAAGTGTAGAAAAATTGAAGAAAATGGGTGCAAAAGCTAAAAAAGCACTTCCAGAAAACATCATAGAAAGAGCCATAGAGAAAGATTAAGGCCGCACAAATAATCCTTTAACACCATTATTTGCTGCTATTTGGAACTCTTTAAAGTTTTTCCCAAAATAGTGTGCTGATTTTAACAGGTATAAAAAAAGCATCAAGAATTAACTTGATGCTTTTTTACATGTTTTTTATGCTAAATGCTTACATAACAAATAGTCTTCTTGCACTCATCATTTCAGCAACACGATCACTGATGTCGTGTAAAGCTTCATCATTGTCTGCACTTATAATTGCTTCGTCAATAAAATCTACAACAGCTTTCATATGTTCCACCTTTAAACCACGTGTTGTAATGGCAGGAGTTCCAATTCTAATACCAGAGGTTACAAACGGAGACTTATCATCAAAAGGGACCATATTTTTGTTTACCGTAATTTCTGCTTTTCCTAAAGCAATTTCTGCATCTTTCCCAGAAATATTCTTGTTGCGTAAATCAATCAACATACAATGGTTGTCTGTACCTCCAGAAATAATATCATATCCTTTGGCTACAAATTCTTTTGCCATTGCAGCAGCATTTTCTTTCACTTGAATTTGGTACTCTAAAAACTCATCTGTTAAAGCTTCTCCAAATGCAATTGCTTTTGCAGCAATAACATGCTCTAAAGGTCCGCCTTGATTTCCAGGAAACACAGCAGAATTTAATAAAGTAGACATCTTTTTAAGCTTTCCACTTTTTAAAGTTTGGCCAAATGGATTGTCAAAATCTTTACCAATCAGAATAATTCCTCCTCTTGGGCCACGCAAAGTCTTGTGAGTTGTAGACGTTACAATATGACAATGAGGTAAAGGATCATTTAAAATTCCTTTGGCAATTAAACCAGCAGGATGCGAAATATCTCCTAATAAAATAGCACCAACACTATCTGCAATTTTTCTAAAACGCTCATAATCAATATCTCTAGAATACGCAGAAGCACCCGCAATAATTAACTTAGGCTGCTCTTTAGTTGCAATTTCCTGGATTTTGTCGTAATTTAAAACACCAGTTGCTTCATCAACACCATAAAAAGTTGGATTGTATAATTTTCCAGAGAAATTTACAGAAGAACCGTGTGTTAAATGACCACCATGTGATAAATCAAACCCTAAAATTTTATCTCCTGCATTTAAACAGGCGAAAAATACAGCCGTATTTGCTTGAGACCCTGAATGTGGTTGCACGTTTGCATATTCAGCACCAAATAATTCTTTTGCTCTATCAATTGCTATTTGCTCTACAATATCAACTATTTCACAACCTCCGTAATACCTTTTTCCAGGATATCCTTCCGCATATTTATTCGTAAGAACAGAACCTTGGGCGAGCATTACTTGATCACTTGCAAAATTTTCTGAAGCGATTAATTCTAAACCATTTAATTGTCTTTCCTTTTCTTCCTGAATTAGGTCGAAGATTTGATTATCTAATTGCATTGTTGTTGTTATTTTAAATACAGAACAAAAGTAATGAAAAACCAAATAATTTTAAATAACTTTTTCGTGTATTTTACTTTAATAATAGAGATTTATACAATTCAAAGAAAAGCAATGTTAAAAATAATTTATTCATAGAGTTTCCTCTTAAAAATGAGAAAAAATTCCATAGATTTGGAGAAATTAAAGAATTTATAGAATGATTATAACAGCAAATAACCCAAATAGAAAATCATGGTTAAAAGTAGCGGAAAATTCAGATTTTCCATTGCAAAATATTCCATTCGGTGTTTTTATCACAAGAGACGATATCATAACGATTGGAAGTAGAATAGGTGATTTTGCAGTAGACTTAGGTGCTTTTCATCAATTGGGCTATTTTGAAGGAATTCCATTAACAGAGGACATATTTTTACAAGATAACCTGAATGATTTTATTGCAGATGGTAGAAAAACATGGAGGTTAGTAAGAAATAGAATTGCTGAAGTTTTTGACGTTGCCAACGGAACGTTGCGGGACAATGCAGGGCATAAAGATAAAATTATCTTTAGAATGGATGAAGTTGAGATGTTGTTGCCAGTTGCTGTTGGAGATTACACAGATTTTTATGCAAGTAAAGAGCATGCAACAAATGTAGGATCTTTGTTTAGAGATCCAGAAAATGCATTGTTACCAAATTGGTTACACATTCCAATTGGTTATCATGGTAGAAGTTCTTCTATAATACCTTCCGGAATACCAGTAAGAAGACCTTACGGGCAAACAAAACCTGCAGAGGGAAGTAATACTCCTGGTTTTGGACCTTCAAAATTATTAGATTTTGAATTAGAAATGGCTTTTATTACAACAGATGCAAATGTTTTAGGCGATAGAATTGCTATCGAAGAGGCAGAAGAACATATTTTTGGTTTGGTACAATTTAACGATTGGTCTGCAAGAGATATTCAAGCTTGGGAATATGTGCCTTTAGGTCCGTTTTTAGGGAAAAGTTTTGCATCAACAATTTCTCCTTGGATTGTTACTTTAGACGCTTTAGAGCCTTTTAGAACCGATAACCCAAAACAAGTGCACGAACCACTACCCTATTTAAAGCAAATAGGAAAAGGAAGTTATGACATTCATTTACAAGTGGGCATTCAACCAGAAAATGGAGAAGAAACCGTAGTTGCAAATTCTAACTTTAAATATATGTACTGGACAATGGCGCAGCAATTAGCGCACCATACCGTAAATGGCTGTCCTGTAGAAGCTGGAGATATGATGGGTTCTGGAACTATTTCTGGACCAACAAAAGATAGTTTTGGCTCTATGCTTGAATTAACTTGGAAAGGACAAAATCCAATCACACTAAAAGATGGTACAACACGTAAATTTATAAATGATAATGATACCGTAATTATGCGTGCGCATTGTAAAAATGATACCGTTCGTATTGGTTTTGGTGAATGTATTGGTAAAGTTTTACCAGCAAAATAATACTGTAATATCTTTATTTTTTTTGTTGATTGCTATAGAAGTTTACTTCTAACCTAGGCACCTATAAAATATAGTAAAGCTCATATAGCAAAATGTATTTATTAGAATTTAAGTTCCTTTAGACGCAATTTTATGATTCTTAAACAAAAACGAGAAACGAGAATAAACTTCTTTTATCCGAAAATAAGGAATCATAAACCTTGCGCGCTAAAGACCGTTGGCAGTAATTTTAGCAAAAGAAAATACAACTAAAAGTTAATTAGAAACAAAAAATTCTTTTGATGCGAATTTAACCAGTGTATCTCTTGACTAATTAAACAGAAATAATCTTCTGAGATTCATTTAGTGCAATGCAGGTCTTTAAAACCAATACAACTTGTAATAACTACAATGCTACTACTTTGTTTTAGTACTGTCGCATTTGGACAAAAGTTAGCCCCAATAGAAAGAATAACAGAACCAGACCATACAATTACTTCTGCTATAACTGGAAAATACTATCAATTGTACCTTTCTTTTCCTAAAAATTATTCGACAAAAGACAGCATTACGTACCCCATTTTATATGTTTTGGATGGTAATTTGGCCCATCCCATAATTATAGGAATGAGAAATATTTTTGACATGGGACCCTTGATAGAAGATGTTATCATTGTGGCAATTGGTAATTCGAATTGGATGGTGAATAGATATCAAGACTTTACACCGTCTGTAAATACTTCTTCAGATGAAGAGAACGATCAAAAAAATGGTACACGCGGAGGAACGGTTAAATCTGGAGGAGGAGCTAAATTTCTTGAATCCATTAAAACCGAGATCACCCCATTTTTAGATAAAAATTACAAAACCAATGCTGATAGAGGGATTACAGGAAACTCTCTTGCGGGCCTTTTTACGGCGTACTGTTTGGTAAATTCTAATGGTTATTTTACCCGATTTGGCATCAATAGTCCTTCACTTTGGTGGGATAATGAGAAAGTATTAAACCAAGCCGTTGCACAATTCACTGAAAATGAAACTTGGGACTTGCCACAAACGAAAGTCTTTATTTCAGTTGGAGATCAGGAAGATGCTGAGATGTTACCAACGATGATGAAATTCAGCAAATATCTTGAGGATAGTAATTATGATCATATAAACTTGAAGTGGCAGATATTTAACGATGAACATCATCTATCTGTGGTTCCCACTAGCCTCAATAAAACGATATATACGTTGTATG
>Ga0307488_10000921_pt1 | contig 24420 bp, 34 predicted proteins | sample SB02metaG_FD_202248 | JGI IMG/M metagenome (GOLD analysis project Ga0307488, IMG submission 202248) | Sea-ice brine microbial communities from Beaufort Sea near Barrow, Alaska, United States - SB 0.2 | ecosystem: Environmental > Aquatic > Marine > Coastal | place: USA: Alaska | collected... | reverse complement strand
TTATTCTCCATTCGATCAACAAGCAATGAATAGTATGTATTCTGGTATTGGTGGTTATAAGCCATATTTAGATTTTCAAAAAGATGCTTTGCTTGAAGGTATGGGAACTATTGGAGACAGAAGAGGGCTAATAAATGATGCTCAAGAAGGTTATTTAAGAGCTGGAGAAATGGAACAGCCTTATTTATCTCAAGCAGAACAACAGTATGGAATGGGAATGGGCGATTACATGTCAAGTCTTGGCAGACAAGGGCCATCAGCTAGAGACTTTCAAAGAGCTTCTTTACAAGGTTTTGATCCACGTTCTACAGCTGCTTATAACAATCCTTTTGAAAACCAAGTAGTACAACAAACAATAGATGACGTATTTAAACAAGGCGAGATATCTGACATAGGCCAGCGAGCTAGAGACATTCAATCAGGTGGACAGTCTGCTTTTGGTTCTAGAGCGAAGCTTGGAGCTGAAGAAAGAAGAGCAGCTTTAGGTAGAGGCTTAGGTGAAGCTTTATCTGGTATACGTTCTAAAGGCTTTGATACAGCTCAAAGTAGAGCTATGGATGAATCAAGATTTGGCAGAAGTGCTTTAGAAAGAGCTGGTCAAACAGAAGCAGGATATGGAAGAGATATGCTAGGAGCTAGAAGAGGATTTGCTAGTGATATGATGGGCATTGGTTCTAGAAGAGGCGATATTGCAAGAAGAGGCGCTGGAGATATGTTAGGAATATCTGGAGAGTTAGGTGGCATTGGAAGAGACTATGCAAATTATGGCAGAGATATGGGTGATCTAGGTGGTAGATATCAAGATATGGGAAGAGATGAAAGAAATGAATTATCAAGATACGGTCAAGATGCTAGAGGAATGAAACAAAGACAAATAGATGCTCAATACGAAGCTGATGAAAGAAACAGATTTAGAGGAACAAAAGCTGTAGATTACATGAGAGGATTTATGCCTCAGTATACGCCTGGCGGAACTCGTATTGATACTACATACGGTATGCCTCAAGATCCAAGTGCTTTAGGACTAGGGGCATTCTTTAATGCTTACAGTAATTATGGCGGACAGTATGGCAATCAAAATCAAAATACAGGAAATACTCAAACTGGTTAATTATGAACATATTAAATAGAAAGATGTTTGTCAACGGAGGCCCAGCTCAAACAGAGCCAAATCTTTTAGAGTCAAGTCCTTTGGAGCCAAGCATACTTGAAATGATTGGTTACTATGTATCTCAAGGTTTGAATGCTGTAGATATAAAACAAGAGTTACCAGATTTAGACATGAATCAAATAGAAGCAATGGTGGCTCAGTTAGGTGGAAGTGTTAATCCAGCAGTGCCAAGTCCTGATTTTAAAGATATGTTCCCTGGCATTGAAAATCCGTATGAAGAAGTGTTTGATAAAAGATCTTCACTTCCAGAAACTGTGCTTACAGCAAATCAAGATGGCATGACAACAATGAATCCAAGCTTCCCGCCAGAACCTGAAGCGCCACAAGACCCTAAACTTCCTTTTGCAGATTTAGAAAATATAATAAATAGGTTAAAAACAAGAAGAGAAGAAATTTCTGCTCAAGCAAACCAAGGTTTAAATAGAATGTTTCCTGATAGACTTTTAAAAGATTCAATGGGAGATATTTTACCTGTTGGCTCAACTATAGAAGATTATGATACAGCCATTACAAAACTTGAATCTATATTGCAAAGTTCAAAAGCAGGATATGGAATGTCTCCTCAATCAGTTCCTGAAAATATAAATATAGACGAGATGATGATGGCCCCTAGCAGGCCATCTCCCCAAGATCCATTAACAATAGACAATGACCTTCCAGAAATATCAGAAATTGGTGCTAATTCTAGTTTATCAAAATTGCAAATAAAAGATAAAAAAACTAACTCTACATATAGTTTACCTGTTAATTTTGAACAACAAGTTAAAGATGGCACAATTGGAGGAATGACTTTATATTCAATAATTAACAATAGAGATTTTGAATTTAGTCCAGATGTAGCTGTTATTTTAGAAAATTTTTCTGAAATGGATGAGCCTTTTAGAATAAGTCAAAAAATAGGAGGATCTTTTGAAGAAAGAAGAGGCACATTTGCTAGTCCTGGAGATTTTGGTTATGGCGCTCAAGAAATAGGCAGACAGTTTGGCAATATAGCAAGTCCAATAGCTGAAGGTATAGCAGGATTTTTGGGAGAACTTGGTGGTGGATCTAGAGGTAGAAAAGCGGCTAAAGACTTTATTCCAGATATTGATATATCAAAATCAGATATAGGTTTGGCAAGATTATTGCAAATACCTGGAGTATCTTATAATTCTCCAGAAGTATATGATGCAACAAAAGATTTAGAAGATATAGCAGCAGATGATGCTAAAAGTAAAGAAAAGATAGCTGCTGAAGAAATAGTTGCTGAAGAAGCTCCTACTACAGATGATGATGCAGCAGGAACTCCTACTACAGACCCAACAACAGGAGATGTAAAATCTACAGACCCAAAAGGTACTGGCATTGAACCTGGAGAAGATTCAGAAGAAGACAGCCCAATAGGTTTTAATACTATTAATGAAGACGATTCAGATGCAGAAGAGATAGCAAATTCTATATTTAATAGTAAAGATAATCTTAGATTAATGAGAAACGTTGGTAAAGCTTTAACTCAATATGGAAACTTTGCAGAAGGTATAGGAGTTGGTACAGCAGCAGCAGCAGAAGAAAGAGTGTTAGAAGAACAATTAGAAGCTCAAAGAAGATCAGAAGAAGCAATAGCTGGAGTTGAGCCTTTGTTAAAACCATCTGATATAAAAGGCCTAGATCTTATGGCCAAAGAATTAAACACAAATGTTGGATTTTTTGAAGGTGGAGAAGCGTCTATTGCTATTATGAATGATACTATTTCTCTCTTTGAAGAAGCTGTAGAAAACAATGTTAAAATAACAGGATTACCAGGCAGGTTTGAAAGATTTAAAGATGAAGCATCTGCTTTTGTAGGTTATGACAAAGAAGCATCAGCAGCAACAAAAATTCAAAACATGATAGAACAAGTAAAACAAAGAAGCATTAGAGCAATATTACAAGAATCTGGAAGAACTATATCTGACACAGATAGAGATATTGTTAATAGAGTATTTGGTGATTTAGACTTAACCAGTCCCCCTGGAGAAATTTTGAAAAAACTTAAAAATGCTAGACAAAGCTTAGTAACTAGTAATATTGACAAAAGAGATACAATTTCAACTACATATAAACTAATGCAAAATCCAGCTTACGGAAATGTAGGAACAGATGCTGTTAGCAGCTATAAAGATTTATTAGAAAAAATTATAAATACTAAAGATTATAGTTTTAATAGTCCAATAATTCTTGGCAATACAGATTTAAATAGATCCTCTGCTGGCATATTTATAGATACAACATAATGGAAATATATGATGTCAAGTTAGCTGAAGGGGTCGTAGTTAGAGTTAAAGCTGGCAACCCAAAAGACGCAAAAGCTAAAGCTTTGGCTGCTGTTGCTAAAAGAGAAGGCTCTAAAGCATACGACAAAGTATTTTTTGATTACAAAACAGGCATACAAGATAATTCTTTAAGAGCGTCATTATCTGTAGCTGAAGATTTTTATGACGAAACTGGTAAATATGTATCTGAAAAAGAAAACGTATTAAAAGATTATGTAGGCTCTGGTGGATTTATTAGAGATTCAAAAGGAAGCATAGCTTTAACGCCTTTAGGTCAATCAAGAATTGGATTAAAAGCTTCTAATAAAAATATTGTTATTGATGAAAACAAACGTTTTACTTCTGGAGATTTTGCAGATATGGCTGGATATGCTGGCCCTATTCTTGGTTCAGTAGCCGCAGTTAATCCTTATATGAGAGGAGTTAAATTTTTAAGAGGACTTTTAGGCTCTGCTGTTGGAAGACCTTTATTAGTTGGAGCAGGAGCTGCTGGTGGTAAAGGAGTAGAAGAAGCTAATGAAATGCAAAGAGGTTTGCAAATGCAAAACGAAGAAGAAATTGCTGGCATGCTTAAAGATGAAGCTCTTTTAGGTTTTGTTGCTCAAGGAGCTGGAGAGGCATTAGGCGGTATATTCGCTACTTATTTTGGTAAAACCGCAGATGTTGGTGCTATTAGAGATTCTAAATTTTTAATGGAAGGTTGGGATTTAACAGACATATTTAGAATAGACTCACAATTAGCAATTAAAAAAAATATTTTAGATCCAGCATCTAAAAAAATAGATCAGTCTTATAAAGCTAGCAGAAAAGAAGTTTTAAAAGAGCTTAAAAAACAAAAAATTAAACCTAAATTCAAAAACACTCGAGGTATTGTTACTCAATCGGCATTAGGAAGAAGCATACCAGCAAGGGGTCAATCTATTGCTGAAGCAGTAACAGGCTCATCAAAAAGAGAAAAATTAGCTACTAATAATTTATTAGCACAAATGAATAGATTTTTTGAATCTGTTGGCAAAAAAGATGCAACAGTAGATGAATTTATATCATCTGGAGTTATTGGAAAAATAGCAACTACAGAATTTAAAAAAGCAACAAGTAATTTTCAAGGAGCGGTAAATCAAACAGATAACCTGCTAGATGATTTATTAAAAAATATGCTTGATGAAATGAATACTGTAAGATTTTTAAACTATAAAGGTTTAGCTAAAGAAGGTGCAGTATTAAAACAAGAATTACAAGATATTATGTACCAAAGTTATACTACATGGAGTAAAAGCAATAACAAAATGTATACAGCAGCAGAAAAAGCATTAAAACAAAACATTGGTGATGAAACAATAACAAAAGCTTTACAAGCAGAAAAAGGTAGATTTAAAGAAATTCTTGATGACTTTAATACTCAAGACGAATTTTTCCAATATTCGGGAGCAACTTACAAATATATAAAAGATTTATCAGAAGGTAAAGTAGATAATTTACAAAAACTTATAAATGCTAGAAAAGAATTTGCAGCAGTACAAAATGATCTTTATAGCAGAGGAAAATCAAGTGGCAGCATTTACAGAGCCGTTAAGGCCGCAGATATTGGTGTTAAAAATTTACTTGATTCTGTAGGAACGGGAAATGCTTTCCTTGGTAAAGGTGTAACTAAAGAATCTATAGAAAAATCACAACAAGCTTTAAAAATTTTTAACGAAGCTACTCAAAATTATGCTTCGACAGTAGGTAAATATCAAGGCACTGTTTACAAAGACATAATTAATAAAATTAAAGCAGCTAAGGGAGGCAATGGAAAATTAGACCCAGAAGAAATATTTGGTTTTATTGATGATCCATTAAAAGGCGACCAAATAAAAGAAATATTAAATGCTGTAAATCCTGATTTAAAAGAAGTTTATAGAGGACAACTTACAGCTTTATTATTTAAAAATGCTATTGCAGATAGTGTAGATCCAGCAACAAAATTAATAAATCCTGTTTCTCTTAGCAAAAACATAATGAAATATGATAATAAAGGCGGAAACTCTACTTTAAAAGAATTGTTTGGGCCAAAATATAGCCAAAATATAGCATTGCTTAAAGACATAAATGCTCTTAAACCTAAAATTACTCATAAAGAAATGAAAAATTTTATGTTGCGTTTAGAAACAAATCCAGAAAAATTTATAATGACTTCTAACCCAAATTTTAAAGGAGGTATGATTCCAGAAATTGATACTGCAAATAAAATTTTAGAAACTTTTAAAAAAAGAGCAACAATTGCTCAAGATGCAGAAGCTTTTAGCAAAAAACAATTTATGAGAAATGTAAATAATGAAACTCCAGAAAAAATTGTGCAAAATATTTTTAGGCCAAATTCCGCAGCAGATATAAAATATTTAAAACTTAACATGAAACCGTATAAAAGAATAAATCCAGAAACGGGAGTTGAAGAAATAGTAGATACTTTTTCTTTAATACAAGAAAATGCAATGGGTCAATTATTAACAGATGCGGTAAGTGTCGGAAAATTAAAAACAAGCGCTAAACTTTCAGATATATTTAAACCAAATCAATTTAGAAATGCTTTGGAATCATACGGAGATGAAACTCTTGAAGCTATGTTTGGTAAAGAACAATTAATTGCATTTAAAGCATTACAACAATCATTAGATTTACAGGTAGGTGCTGCTAAAGGATTAACAGCTGGTGGAATTGTTGCTGGAGCTATTGGAGCGCAAGCGCTTAATATATCTTTAATGCCAACTATTTTAGGTTTAAAAGTTTTTTCACTTGTTTTCTCTAATCCTAGAATTGTTAAACTTATGGCAAATACTGATACAGGATCAGTAATGGCAGTCTTAGAAGCTTTTACACAAGCAGCAAGACTTGCAGGAGCTAAAAATATTTATGACAGTACAAGTGGTGTAAAAGAGTCTATTACACAAGAAATGAGACAACAAATAGAATCACCAGAAAATCAATCGGCAGCAGAGGAATTAAGAGGTCAAGTAGAGCAGGTAACAAAACCTCTTTTAAATGCTATACCAGATTTACCAGACATTATGCCTACAAATCCAACAGCTCAAAACAACCAGGCTCCTATAAGCAGAAGTTTATTAGGTGGATCTTCTCTTAATGAAGATATAGCTCAAAGCTTAGGCAGACTAGCTTAGTCATCAAAGAACTCAGGATCAATCGCCACAATACGTTTAGTTGGCCTACCTGTAGTTTTAGTCTTAACATCTTTCTCTTGGATTTCTCCAGAGTTTTTAAGTCTTTCTATAATCTCTTTGACTTCGTATGACTTCATACTTCTAAAGATTTCACGTCTATCTATATCACGCTTACTTATACCTATCTCACCTTGCGATCTAATAAAGCTTAATACTTGCTTGATCTTGCCTTCTGTTTCAGATCCAGCTACCTTGTCTTCACAATTATCTACAAGCAGTTGGTCATAGTAATAAACATAATCAATAGCCCATTTAGTCATATCACTTTTAATAACTTTGGCTTTAGGGTTATCAGCTAATGCACAGATCAAAGCTAATCGCATAGCTTTCTCCCTAGTCCTTGACAGCAATACCTCTAAACCATCTTTCTCTAGTAAGTCTTGTTCTTCTATAAGTTTGTATGCAAGCTTAGTTAGTAGCTCTTTGCTTTCATCGTCAAAGACAAGCAATCTTTGTTTAAAGTCCATTTCTGAATTGTTCTTAGCAAGGTCTTCCATTTCATTCTTAGTCTCACGAACCTGTCTAACCCACTCACATATTTCATAAGATGGTTCTATAAATGGCACCATTCTGCCTACAACTCTAGGCAACTTAGACTCAACTACAATAAATCTATTTAAGAAGCCGTCTACAATTCTTCCTGTAGATAGAGCGCCATAAAAATTCTTAGGCACACTCATACCCATAAGTGTTATAGCTGGTTTAATAGTTGATCTATCCATAGCTTCTTCTTGTTGTTTGCTAGACATATTCATAAGCGAATAGTTATCAGGTCTGATAGTGCCATGACAACGGCCCCATGACTCCATGAGAACCTGTAGGGCATCTTCTTTGTTAGAGTTAGATGACTTGGCTATACTCTCTAATCTCTTGCCGAACTCGTCCATTACAGTAATATGCGTTGGTCTGTGACGTAGCAAACTATAAACAGCACCACTTGAGGTATAACCATCTCCAGCCATAAGATCAGAGTGACCTGATGCGTCTAATATAGACTCAATAACAGTCTTGGTATTCTCTTTACCTTGGCCTGATTTGGCGATACACATGAAATATAAAGATGAAAAGTTATTCATGTCTGTCTTATACATACGTCCTGCTGCAACTGATGCAAGACCTAAAGCTGACTGCAAGCTCAATGCTGGTTGAGCTATCTGCGCTATGCTTTCAGAGTATTCATAAATATTTTTAAGTATGCCAGGTGGTGAGTATAGGTTGTCTGGTTCTTTGATAACCCTGTTCTTTGACATGTAAGTTGGAGCGGCTTGGTTCTTACGCTCATGGGTCTTCATTATAGAATTTACAGTTGTAGCTATTTCCGTATCATTTAAAGGTGGTTTGTTTGTTCTGTTCCATGACTGTAAAAAGAATTGTGTAAAGTCCGTATTTAATCCTTTTGCTATTAAGTATCCCGCTAACCTTGCTGCCGTATCATTACGACTGCCTTGTGCTGCGGCTTCTAAAGATAATGGTGTGGCAATAGGTTTGCCATTGATCTTATCTGCGCCTGTTACTTTAATCCAATCCTCGCGACTAAAATCTGGTAGATCTCCCGTATCGTGTAGTTCCCAATCTGGTATGACCTGTGGATCATAAATAGCGCCAGTAGCATGAATATTATAGGGGGCTATAATCAGACCACCGACGCCTCTTATATCAATGAGCTTCGCAGGATCGAAATCCGCAGTTCTCCTTGCAACATAAGTCGTGAAATTTTCAGGGTTATTGTAGTAGTAGTGCATACCCTTACCAGTAGCTACCTTTAATGGGGTGACTGGTAAATTATTGGCAGCCCATATAACTGCCTCTGGTGTATCTGCATCTATAACTAAAAACTTTCCAGTTACCAGAGCCACAACTAAATCATTGCGTCCTTTAAACCATCTGTTTATGTCTTCTGTTGTTGGCTGTTCTCTCTTATACTTTTCCCAACTACCTAGTCCTTTTGGTGGGACCTTATTATGGCGTTGTAGCGGAACTACACTAAATCCTGATTCCGCATAAGCAAGCGCTAAGTCCAACGCAGAAGATTCTGCTGTTGCTTTGACATTGAACACTTCTGTTATTCTTCAAATGTAGTTTCAAGTGATCCATAGATAGATTCAAAGTCTAGCTTGCCATCTGCTGCTTTAATTATCTTCTTTGCCTGTTTTATAGATGGCTGACGTTGGCCATATCTCCAGGACTTTGCTGTTGCTTCAGAACATTCAAATAATTTTGATGCTCCAGCATTACCTATATAGGCAATATAATCTCTTAATGATATACGTTTCACTTCTCTCTCCTTGTATTCTGGTTCTAATTTGTTAGCATATAAGACGTCTAAATCTTTTTTACATAACTCTTGGACCCTGTATAAATAATTCACTTTCCACTGATTTTTATCTACTTCGCTCATAGTTGCTTTTTGTAATAAATTTATTTTGAACTAAAAGTATACAGACGAAAATTTGTTCTGTATACTAATATTTTATCTTTTGGAGGATACAATATGAGCGATATTATAAGTCGTATAAAAAGTCCTAGTGATTTAGTAGAATCGCAAGGCGCTAAACTTCTGGTGTACGGAATCTCTGGTGGTGGTAAAACATCTCTATGTCAAACCGTTCCAGGTAAAACTCTTGTCATTAGTATGGAAGCAGGTTTGCTATCTATTAAAGACGCTAAGAATGTAACTGCCATCGAAGTCAAGGAGGCAGCTGAGATAGAAGAGATCGCTGTGTTACTTGAAAGTGGTCAGTTAAATTACGATACTGTGTGTTTAGACAGTGTGACAGAAATGTCAGAGATCGTATTAGCAAACGAGTTAAGAAAAAATAAGGACCCAAGAAAAGCATACGGAGAAGTCATACAAATAATGACTAAGACTATGCGTAGATTTAGGGACCTACCGATTCACGTTGTATTTATTGCTAAACAGCAAGAGGTACGTGACGAAGCTACTGGTAAAATACATTATCAACCAATGATGGTTGGTACTAAACTACCTACACAAATTCCTTATTTCTTTGATGAAGTCTTATGTTTAAGAATATTTGATGTTGAAGATGATAAGGGAAACAAGTCAACCGAACGGTGGTTGCAAACAGCTCTTGGCGCTAATTACATCGCCAAGGACAGAAGTGGCAAGTTAGAGAACCTCGAGGCTCCTAACCTGTCGGATATAATAACTAAGTTAGGATTTAAAGGAGAAGTATAATGAATGACTTTGATGGAATAGATTTCACTAATGTGGAATCAGAAATAGAGGCTTCTAAGCCTTATATACCGAAAGGTGATTATAACTGTATTATTTACACGTGTGAAAAATACATGTCTGCTGCTGGCAATGAAAGCATTAAGCTTGAATGTAAAGTGCATGAAGAGCCAATGTATAACGGCTGGGTCCTGAGAAAGTATTTTTCTCTTTGGCATCCTAAAGAAGAAGTTAGAGGCTATGCAGCTTCTGATTTTAAACGTTTGCTAACTGCTGCTGGTATGCAATCTGCACCAGATAATGCTACGGACCTGGTAGGTAAAACCCTAATCGTAACTGTTTCAGAGAAAGATAATAGTGATAATCCTAACGAAGATTATCGTGAAACATCTAACGAAATAGTGGCTTTTAGAACTCCTAAAGATGACGGCTTTACTCCTTCTACTGAAGCAAGTATACCGCCAAGCATGGGAACTAAACCTTCGCTATAAGATAATAGGCTCGCTAGGGGTCTTCAAGGTAAGTGTATACTCCGTAAATACATTGATAATCCTAACCTAGCATTTACTTATGAAACCACAATCAGCAAAACAAAAAGGCCGCAAACTACAGCAATGGGTTAGAGACAAACTCATAGAGCTTCTGGACATACATCCAGAGAATGTAAGATCAACTTCAATGGGAGCTGGTGGCGAGGATGTGATTATGAGTAAAGAGGCAAGAGATGCCTTTCCTTACTCTATAGAATGTAAATGTCAGGAAGCTTTAAATATTTGGAAGGCTTACGACCAGGCCTCAGCTAACTGCGGTGAACATGAGCCATTAGTTATTATTAAAAGAAATAGATCTAAAACTTTAGCTGTAGTAGAAGCTGAATACTTTATCAATCTGCACAAATACTAACATGGCAAAAAAATATATACACGTAAACCAACACAAAATTAAAGCTAATTTAAAACATGGCACTAATGAGCCAGTAATAACAATTAAAGAAGGTAGAACAAATACTTACTGCCACGAAGTAAAGATATTAGGCAAATCTACAGTAAAGTATGGAGGATCTGGCAAACCTATACTTTCTTGTGGAGCAAGGGTTGTTATAGAAACCGAAGCTCCTTACGTAATAATAGAGCCTAGTGATAAAATAAACTGCGAAATAATAAACAAAGACTAAACTCTTTGCCACTCATCATTAGGCATTGATTTGTCTTGTTCTTCTACTTCAATTAACATATTAAGATACCATTGAGCTTTCTTAAGTCCAATTAATTTATCTTTCTTTTCATAGCGCCAGATGTATTTGAGGATATTACCTTTACAATAACCAGCAAAAGCTTCAGGCGTCATACTGGCCTCTATTGCATCAATGCACTCTATACCGCCTTGTTTATAATGATTTGGGTTTACTGGATCATTCATTGTTCAGTTCCTCTGCATGTAAATTAATAAGTTGTTTACAAATTTCACCCGTTGTAACTCTTCTGCCTGCCTGCTCAGAATAATAATTTCTTAATGCAGTTAGGTTTTGGCTTGTAATTGGATCTATTCTAAACTGCACACCTTGGGTATTTTGTTTTTCTTTCTTAAATTGTAGTTTCATCTTCTTCTCCTGTATAGTTTGTTTCCCTTTCTTTGAAGGGACCATTCTATTAATCTATCTAATAACTTTGTTAAATATTTCAGCATTACTCTTCCAGGTCTAAGGTAACAATACTGCCTGAGTTATAAATACTTGTTATACCATCATCTAAATACTTATTATAAGCATCTAAAAAGGCTTGCATCTTTTCCCAAGCTATATCCATTTGTGCATCTGTAATAACAAATATCTTACTGGCATAAGGTGGGAACTTCTCTTGCGCAACAAAGGCAAACTCTTTAACGTCATACCCAGCTTTCTGCATACCTCTACGATACCAAGCTGCTTGCATGTCATAACCCCAATGCTTTACTGAAGCAGCAAACTCTGTAGGATCACATGACTTGGTAGTCTTGTAGTCAACGACATAGATTGATCCAGGCTCAGCAGGTTCTTTAAAGGGTGGGCAAATTAAGTCAGGTCTGCATTTACAAAGCACTTTGTCTTCATACCAAAAGAAACTGGCCTCTGGCAACTTGCCGTCTGCTTGTAGATACATGTTAGCCTCATCAATGATATTGGCTTTCATGCCTCTAATATGATTATCTTCTGCATCTTTAATGACACAATCATAGCGCTCTAACATATCAACCTTGTTCTCTTTATAGACTTTGGTGTATGGCGATCCCATTAATACAGCCACCTCATTCATATATACATCTTCGCCTTCTACTAACATATAGTGAGCAGCCGTACCAAAGTTCATAGCATCTGTGGTCTTTTGTTCCTGGGTTACAGCATGGAGCTGTGAATGACCAAACTTACGTAAGGTGCTACTGCTTATACCAACTTCTGAATGATATATTTCATTGGGTATATCTGCATATACAAGAGCATCTCCTCTAACTTCGTGGGGATAGTCTGCTAATTCTGTTATTTGTTCCATTTCTTTTTCTTCTCCTTTTTTTCTTCTGTTACATTTTTTAATTCATAGTATGGCTTATCGCGTGCGCCAAATATTTTTTCAAAGTTCTCGTCAAACTTATTGCGATCTTGTGTTCTATCTCTACTGCCTTTACTCATTAGAATGGTATCTCCTCGTCCCATGTATGTTTAATTGACTCAGGGCCATCAAGTGATCCTAAGTCCTTATCATATTTAATTTTGATGTCTTCATAAACATATTTATGTTTTAAAGGTATTGGCCAATATCCTAGATGATCGTGAAGGCCTTGCAAGTTTTCTTGAATAGTCTTCTTTTTGTCATACATAGGTGTATAACCATCTGTATTCTTTTGCATAGCTCTTAATATTTCATCCTGGAATTGAGGCATCTTTTGTATTGGGCCTAGTAGCTCAAAGTTAGTTGCGTCATAGGGTAAGAATTTAAGGCTGTAAACACCAGAAGGTGTCACAGCTTTAAAAACGTAGAACCTAACCTCATTACTCATTGTCGCTTACTGACTCAGATGCATATCTATAAGCTTGCTCAAACATACTAGGTTGATGTGCATAAACATACTCTATAAAAGCCTGGACTTTCTTTATAGCCAAGAGATCATTTCTAAAATCTAAAGTATGCTTTGGCTCCATAAAGGAGTTTGCAGCCAACATATTATTCTCCATAGTCTTATTTATCACAAGGTCCATAGCGCTATCTATAATAGCTCCCATCTCCGTACTCTTTTCATTCTTCATATACTTCTCCAAAAGTTAATACTAGATAGTACATTAAATCATTTGACATGTAAACATATATGCTTATACTAAAGGTATATTTATTTTATGGAGAAGTATATGAATAAGAGTACGGAAAAAGATATAGATCATAACAACGACCTGGCTTTTAAATTAGCCATTAAGACTTTAGAGGCTTACGCTAAAGACTGCGTTGTTGCTAAAGGCGATAAAACAATGGACCCGATATTAGGTTCTTACCTGTTGGTAAATAACTTAGTTATTGGTCTTTTGTTTAAAGCTGAAGGTTTTGAACAGGATGTTGTAGCTATTTTAAAAGATGCTATAGATGATGCAGAATATAAGATTAACAAATCAAGGAAGGCATCATAATGAGTAGATTAAAAGATTTATTAATAGACGCTGACATGTCAGCAGAAGAAGTTTTACATGAGGGTTGCGAGGACTTTGCACAGTTCTGCGACAGCATGAAGAAACTTAGAGAAGTATCTGATAACTGGTTGCTAGAACATGCGCCTCACTTAGAGCAAGTATGGAAAGAACATACTGAGTCGCAATACTATAAGCATAGAGACTAATCGCGAACAGGCCTTCACCTGGCTTGTATAAAAAATAAAGGTGCAGTCGCCTTGTGAAGTCTTGGGGTGTGACTTGCGACAAAACACCCTACTATTTACAAATTTTGCTATACTAAATGCATGTCGCATTTAAAAATTATAGACTTAGCATCCAAACGGCCCTCACCTACACATATAGAAGCAAAGGATCGCCTGGAACATTTGTTTAATGATTTTATTGTTCGCGGCGCTTCACCTAAAGAAACAGCAAGTCTTATCTTTACCTTTGGGGTGTGTGAGTTACTAAGTTATAGCGAAACACCAGACGAAGGTGTCGAAGTTATAGACGAGGTGCTCTATAACTGTTTCGGTATCAAAAAGAGCGTAAATTCTATCTTTCAAGAGGGTTTTGTCACAGATGAGGATATTGACTGACAAAACTATCGGCTTGAAACACCTACTGGGCCTTGTTTTGGCGTTTTGTCAGTTTTGTCAGGGTTTGTGTCTAAGTGGGTATAAGGTCGGAAATGTTTGAGACTGTATGAGTAACACTAAAGGGTAGGTATAAGAATATATGACAAAACTATATATATACTCTTATTTATATACTATTATTACTCTGTGTACCCCTATATTACAGGCTTTAGAGTTTTGTCAAGAGAAGTCTGACAAAAGTGTGACAAAACTATGACTAAGTTGACAAAAGACCTAAGAGATAAATTGCCGCAATATGTAGTAGATTTGCTTGAAAGGCCAGATGTAGTAAAATTATTAACACAGTTTCCAGGAGCTAGATTATTAGATGCAAAAGAAAAATCACAATATAAGAAAAAGCGTTAAGGTTGAAGCAACACTTGAAGAGGGTGTAGATGATATGCCGATTGAGTATATCAATACAGGCGAGAAGCAATTAACTAAACGTCAAAGACTTCTTGTATGGAACGCTGTAAATGATCCACAGCTTACATGGGCAGAAGCAGCCAAGAAAGCAGGATATAAAAATCCTGTTGTAATTGGCAGATACATGCATGAGGGTAATAAGTATTCTAATGTGCGAACTGAGTATGAGCGATTAATGAATGAAGCTAAGCAGAAGTTTGAGCTGACACATGATAAGGCTGTTGAAGACTTATATAAACTTCGGGATGATGCTTGGGGATCGGGAGCATATAATGCTGCAATTCAGGCACAAGGATTACTTTTGAAAGTCGGGGGCCTTATCGTAGATCGTCGGGAGGTCTTGCATGGCAAGATAGATCAGATGGATAGAAGCGAGGTAGAGAGAAGGTTACAGCAACTACTCGGGAGCAAAGCTATTGAGCATAAGTCGGGAACAGTATTAATTAATAAGTCGGGATCTGAAAATAAGAAGTAGTCGGGAACAGTATTAATTAAAATAGCCTTTGTAGTACGCCCAAGCAAATAATATTATAGTGCCACCTACCAGATAGATCAGGATTGACCAGAGTAATATCTCAATCATCATTCTTGCTCCTCTACTCTTGATTTAATAAAGTAATTAAAACTATTACATTTAGGGCATACAACGTGGTCATCAGTAGACCACGATGTGATTTCATTTCCCTTATCGTCATACGCTTCAGCGTAATCATAGGAAGTATATTTGCAGTCCATACATTCGTTTAATTCATCACTAGTATCTATCTCTAGCTTTGCAATATTTCTAGCGTAATTCATTAGTCTTGCTCCTCTCAATCCACCACAAGGAAACAGTATAGTTTTCTTGTTTACAGTTATTGCAATAACAATCCATCTCATTGCTCTTGTCCTTAATGATCTCTATATCATCAGACGTGCATTCATCACATACATAATTACTCATTATCTTGCTCCTGTGTAGCTATCTAATCCAATAGATAGCAAATTATTAATAAAACTATTGCTATTAGTTCTAGCATTAGTCATTTTCGGACAACGTGAAGCTGTCCTCCCAATAGTCGGTTATCGTTTCTCTGTTGCCATTAGGCAAGGTTTTAACGGGATAGATAACAATTTCTACTGTGTCTCCGTCTTCGCTGTAATGATGTATGTCGTAAGGCTTGTTGCCAATTGTTACCTCGTTCCAGATGTCTATAATCATCAGTCTTGCTCCTTCTTGTATGCACACACCACAAAGTTATAACCCTCTGCATCTGTATCTAAATCTAATAGATCAGTAAGTATATTTAATACGTTTATTTTATGAGACTCAGCATAATCAACGCCAAACCACACACCATCAGGGACAAGAGTCCACCCGTTCTTTTTTAATTCTTTTTTACTAATACTCATCAGTCTTGCTCCTTTAATTTGATCTCTATTTCTTTAATCATATCTTCAGCACTAGAGCTTTCTTGTAATGTGTCCCATTCTTCACTATCTACAATATGTTGTAGTACATCTAGGCAGTCGTTTAGTAATTCTTTTATTGGTATTGTCTCCGTTTTGGTTTTAGCTTGTGCATCTCTTATAGGTTGCATTAGTCTTTCGTGTCTATCGTAAGCTGTTTCTTCATTCATCATTCTGCTCCTTTTGGTTTATAAATTGGTCGGGGTTATTAGTTTTACCATTCGGGTATTTAATAGCCTGCATAAAATCTTTGTGATCTGTCGGCGTCATAATCTTTGATAGCTTCTCAAAAGGTGTATCAGCTTTTAGCTCATACTTCTTTCTTAATCGGGTTATTATATTCTTTGGTGTCTCTTGGCTCATAATTTGTTCCTGTAAATAAGCAGTTTTAATTGATGCTTAGCAAATCGGAGTAATCTTTTAAAATGCTTGAATGATAAAACTAGTATCATCAATCATTATTACTGTTGTTGCTTGTCCAATCTCAGATATAGATTGGTAATCCTCGCCATAGTCCTCTTGGAACGCTTCTAGGTCTTCATACTCTGTGTAATCACAACATAGTGCTATTACATCAAGTTCTATTTGATCGCCAGTATCATCTTCATACTGTTCTAAATAATCATATAGAGCCTTTAAGCCTTCGTATGAAAAAGCATCTTTATACTGGCTAGTGCTTTTAAAAGCGTTTCTAAAATCCCATTTATTTATTGTCTGTATCATTGTTCTTAATCTCCGTTAGTTAATACCATTAAAAGCCCCAATAAAGGAGCTTATTAAATGGTTAGGTTTAGGATACTTCTATTTGTATTTCTCCACGCTTTGCACATGCTTGCATATATTCATCATCTTTTAATATATGGTTTACAGTATCAGTCCAAGTGTTTTTTGGTGATGTAGTAAAGCTATTTTCACAAGTAGAAACTAGAACGCAATCAGCTTCTTTAATATCTCCGTAGCACTCAACATTGTTTATTGTTATTGGTTTCATATTATTTAACTCCTTCTAATATGCTAGATACTTGATCTAATTGCTTTGATGTAAGTTTATTAATAGCATCAGTATTAACTAAAGAGCCGTCTTGCCATGCTTTAAGATCGTTAGTATTTTCATTAAAACCTTTGAAAGTTAGAGTTGTTGATACTCTACACAAATCTCTAATTGGTGAATAATCTCCATCATCTAGATAATGAATGTTTATTTTAATATCTTGATCTTTTAGATTTTGTAAATATAAAGTAGCGTCAACATCTTCTTCTAAATAGTAATTAGTTTTATCTTCATAAGAGTAACAGCTAATACTGTTCATAGTTCTATTAGTTCTATTAAAGAATTCCATACTGACCTTTAGCCATGCATGACCACCATCTTCATGCATAGTTAAATATGCTTCTTGTATTAATTGGTTTTTCATTTTATTTTCTCCGTATGCGGGAATAATTGCCCGTAAGGTTATTATACACGAAGAGTATACAAATAGTATATTTATTTAATGATTATCTTCTATAGGTGTAACTGTTATGGATAATTAATAGTATCTAGGGTGTTAGTTAGTTGCTTGTACTTTTATAAATGAATAAGCAATTTGATCTGTAAAGAGGGGAGAGGTGAAGCTGTCGCTTCAGTCGGATTGTCGGGAATATTGTCGGGAGTCGGGAACGCCAAAAGGTCTATATATCATACTACTATACCTATTTACCTATTACTATATATATATTAAAGGTTGTTTTTTTTAGCCTCTAAATCAGCTCTAAGCCTATATAAAAAAAGGATTTATTAGATCAAATCAGTTGTATACATTTAGTATAATATCAATTAAACTTATCTCAAGGCAGAAATTAATCTGCTGAATTTATGGAGTGTGAATTATGAAGAACTTAATATTAAAATGGTGTGGGCTAACGCCTTCTTTTATCGGCGAGGTTATTAGAATAACAGTAAGGGAGGAAATGCTTAAACAAAGAGAGGAGAATATAGAGCTTGTTACTAACCGCCTAAACAACAGGTACGACATAGAAGGAATGGCTGGTAAGCTAGATGATATGGAAAACTCAATACAAGACCTAGAATATAGGGGCAATAATTGGGACAGCATAGCTGACAAGATGGAAGATCTAGAGATACAGGACATAGTAGACGAAGTAACAGCCCAAGTAGACTTTGATAAGGTGCAAGAGCTAGACGACAGACTAACTGAGCTACTAGCTGGATATAAACTAGAGGTTAAACTAACTCAGGAGGAATTCTAAGATGGATATAGAATCAAAGAGAAGAGAGCCACGCGTTAAAGTGGCTCTCTTTACTACTGGCGAAGTTGTAGAGTGTGTAGATGTAGCCCCTAGGGTGTTTAATACTTACCTAATAGATAAGTTTAATATGTCCTTTTCAAGGGGTTGTAGGGTTGGTAGAGCAATAGAAAAGTTATACAACGAATGCACACCCTTAGACTCTAGGAATAGGGACAGACTTATGAGGTTAACACTTGCGGAAGTGTTAGACCTCTACGGAACAAAAGAAGAGATGTATAACCACTTTCAAGAGGAGGCAAATAAAAATGACTAGACAACACTTCCAAGCAATCGCGGAGGCTCTGAGACTATCTCAGGCCTCTGATGAGACTATTAATGCAATCATTGATGTTTGTATCAAGTTTAATAATCAATTCGACCAGAGCAAATTTAGAGATGCGTGTAATTCTGTTTACAGCTCTCATAAACATTACAAGAAGGAGGCATGTTAGTTTGGCTAGCTCTTCTGTTTATAGTATTTGTTTACTTTATTGAGTAGAAGAGGGGGGTTAAAAGGGGCAAATATGCCCCTTTTTTATGTCTTATAGATAGAAGAGGGGAGAAGGGGGGCTATATTTATATGTATCTATAGTTATTACAGCACCCCGCAAACCCGCATTACTACAGCATTCTTAAATATATGCAGATAATAATTGTATAACTAGACCGCCCTCTCCTCTTTGCAAGGCATAAAGAAATTGGTCGCTTCGCTCCTGCTAACTCGGTCGCTACGCTCCCTCTTAAGGGACTCTATAGGATCGGGATTAGTCGGTAGTAATCGGAGTATTACTTAACCCCTACACACCCTATATATATACTTACATATACATACTACTATCTACAGTATTACAGTTACAATTTCACATGTTTTTTTAACATTTGGTTTTTACTTGTATAAGGTACCCTATTCCAGTTATAATTTTCCCAAAGGTTTTGCAGGTAGGAATGAGACACTTCGCTCAAATTCTTCTCCAAAAGATTCACACTTGCCTGCAAAATTTTTTCTGGAGAAAAAAAGTATGGCAAATGGCTTCGACACAGATTACGATTTTTTAAATTTGCCCGAGGCAGGTTCCAACGTGTCAGGTCCAATTGAGGCCCCATCTTTTGATCCAACCGATTTTAGTTTTAACGCTGATAGATATGCCCCCAAAAATCTTCCAGATGTTAATCCAATAGCTTCAAGTATTCCAGGATTATCTGATGATGAGATTTCTAGCGTTTTAGGTAACGCTCGTCCATTTGAAGATGTCCAATCACTTGGAGCAACATTTGGAGAAAAACTTGCAGGCGTAGAAAAATTCTTTGGAGATAGAGTTGCTGGTTTGCAAGGTAACATTGACGATTTAATAAATACCAAAAGCGATTTAACAAAACAATTAGAGGCTGCATTTTTACAACAAGATGAAATGAGCCAACAAGCTATTGAAGAACAGATAGCTGCCCTAGATAAACAAAGAGCAGAGTTGGTTGCGCAACTTGAAGAATCTGTTGCCGAAGCTGAGGCGCAAGGTGTAGATGCTGTTGCTGCCGCAGAACAAGTTACTGCTGACCAAAAACAAGAATTTGAAGGTCAAATTTCAGGTTTAGATCAACAACTACAAGATTTAGAAGCATCTAAGCAAGAAGCTATTGCAGCTGGCGACCAACAGCGAGTTTCTGAATTAGAGGCACAACAACAAGAATTAACTGCTCAACGTGAACAACTTGTTAGCCAAATGGAGCAAGAGTTTGGCTCAGAGCGTGGCGATATGGAAGCTCAACAAGCTGAACTTGAAGGTCAGCTCCAAGAAATACAAGCAGCGCAAGAACAAGCAATTGCTGAGCGTGACCAAGCCGTTGCACAACAAGATACTATAAGAGCGCAAGCAGCCGATGAACAAGTAAAAGCGCTAGAAGGATTAAAACAACAGTTACTTACAGAGCGTGAAAGCATAGTTGGTGGCCTAGAAGGCACTATTGGCGACCTACAAGGTGAGATAGATAGCCTAACTGGTGCTAGAGACTCAGCTGAAGCAGAAAGAGATCAAGCGATTGCTAATAACGACATCATTAAAGCTGAGGCTGCTGACCAACAAGCGCAAGCACTTGATGCTCAAGCTGGTGATTATCAAGCTCAATTAGATGAATTAACAGGCCAAAGCACCCAATATCAGGGTCAAGTAAGCGAAAGAGATCAAACCATTGCTGATTTACAAGCACAGATAGCTGCACTACAAGAGCAAGGCACTTCAGTTGCAGACCCAATGTTACCACCTGATCCAGGTAACCAGCCAGGTGAAGTCCCTGGTATGGGCGGCAAGTACGATAAACCAATATCAATAGGTGGCCCAGGCGGTAAAGATGGCATAGTTTATGCAGGCGGAACTCCTGGATTTGATGAAAAAGGTCCTGGGTTTACACCAGGAGGACCCCCTATTTCAGATTTTCAAGTTGATATAGATAAAATAAATGCACTTACGCCAGATGATATAAATCCTTATATACCTTTTCCTGATTTAGATATTGATGTAGGCAAAATAGATATGGGCGAATATGGCGATGATATCCAATACAAAGGTGGCAGCAAAGACTTTGATGAAACTGGCGGTGGATTTAACGGTATAGATCTTGGCATGCCAAAATTGCCTGAACCAAAATCACCAGTACCACAAACTTTTATAGAGCAACTGCCTCCAAGAAACAAAAGACCTCCAATGCCTCCATCAATAGGCAGGCCGAAAGCACCCATACTAGGCGGTAGTGATTATATGCCTAAGCCACCAAAAGATTTAAAACCTAAACCAAAACCTAAGCCTAAGCCTAAGCCAAAGAAAAAACCTAGAGATATGATTTTTGCAAGTGCTAGACCAAAGAGTGGTGGAACTGCTAGAATAGGAAGCAGGAGATAAATTATGAGTAAAATAAGAGCAGCAATGGAAATGATGGGTAGGAGCCTACCAGGTAGAAGTCAAAACATTTCTCAACAAGTTTTAGGAAATCCAGGACGTAGACAAGAGATGATGGGTAGAAATATTCCAGGCAGAGGCGGTCTAGGCGGTTTAACACAAGGAACACAAGACATATCTAAATTAAATGCTTTAACAAGAGCTGCAACGATTGGTGGTGCAGCAGGAGCAGGCGCTGTTGATATGACAGATGGTTTTACTAAAGCAGGCAGCATTGAAAATAGCATATTTGCAAATCCAGAAGAATTGGGAAGACAAGCAGCAAGAGCTAAAATGGGTCTTCAAGATATTATGGATAAAGCTAGAGGTAAAGCAGAAGAATTAGGACAAGCTCCTCAACTTTACATGTTTCAAATACAAAGTGGTTATCAAGACGAGATGAATAAACAACAAGCTATGATGGCACCACCAGAAGAAGAGGGAATGAAACCTGTTTCTTTATTGTTTTCAGGCGGAGGCGAAGCTTCTTTCCCAGATTTAACAGGCGATGGTCAAGTTACTCGAGCTGATATCTTAAAAGGTAGAGGCGTATATGCAGAAGGCGGCGCAGCTATAGGTGACGAGCTTGCTGGCATGGAAATGTCTGAAGAAGATGCTATGGCTGAAATACAAGGTATTGCTCCGCAAGCAAAAATGATAGAACAGCTAGTTATGGCTGTAATGCAAATGATTCAACAAGGCATTGGAGAACAAGAAATTATAGATTTCTTAAAAGAACAAGGGCTTGATGAAGAAGACATAGAAGATTTATTTACAATGGTCATGCAACAAATGCAACAAGGCCAACAAGGTCAAGAAGACCCAATAGCTAATGAGCTACAGGAGATGAGTTAATGATGCAAAATATGATGTACAATCCAGGAATGTCGCAACAGATGCAGCAACAACAAATGAATAATATGCAAAAACCAGCTGGTATGCCGCAACAAGGTATGGCTTATACGCAGGCAATTACTCAAGGCCCTGGCGGTCAAATGTATACAGACGGATCTATGCAAACTCCATATAATCCATCTGGCAATAATATGCGTGGCAATCTTATGCAAGGCATTGGCAATCATATGGCTGTTTTGCCAAAAGAAATGGGCGGTATAACTTCTATAGGGCAAATAGGTCAAGATCCTAGAATACCTAGCATGGGTAATGAGAATCCAATATCATTTACACCACCAATTACAACGCCAGGAAGTGGCATGAAACAGCCTATGCCTGTAAATGATGGCCCTGGAAGCATGGGCAGACCTGTAGCTCCAATATTAGGCGGTAATGACTTTTTACCGAAACCTAGTTTTGGTATGCCTCAACCTGTACAACCACCTCAACGACCAGTATCTAAACCGTATATGCCAACTATACAACCACCTCAAGATTTTAATAGACCCCCAATGCTAAGCGATGGTGGTAATCAATTTCGCGGAAACTTTGGCAGACCACCTCAACAAGTTGGCGGTGGCTTTATGCCACAACCACCTATGTTTGGTGGAGGCGGTAACTTCGGTGGCGGATACGGCAGACCTCCTCAGTTTGGAGGCGGTGGTAATTTTGGCGGCGGTGGATTCGGTAGACCCCCAATGTTCGGTGGCGGTAATCAGTTCGGCGGTGGCGGTAATTTTGGTGGAGGCTTCGGTAGACCTCCTCAATTCGGCGGCGGCGGCGGAATGGGCGGCGGTTACGGCGGAGGCTTCGGTGGAGGTTTCGGTGGCGGCAACAGATTCGGCGGTGGTAATAGATTCGGTGGTGGCAATCAGTTTGGCGGTGGATACGGCGGTGGATTTGGTGGTGGTAGACCTCCCCAGTTCGGCGGTGGATTTCCAGGCATGGGCGGTGGATTTAGAGGCGGCTTCCCAGGAATGGGTGGCGGTATGGGTGGCGGTATGGGTGGAGGCTTTAGAGGCAATCCATTCGGCAATCAATTCGGCGGCGGACGTGGTGGCTTTGGTGGCGGACGTGGCGGTGGACGTGGTAACTTCGGCGGTGGACGTAATCCATTTCAAGGTGGCGGTTTAGGCGGTATGTTCCCAGGAATGGGTGGCGGTGGAATGACGGTGGATTTCCAGAGACGTGGCGGTAGGAGAGATCAACCATTAGGTAGAGACATGCCAAGGATGGGGGGCGGTGGAAATCGTTTTGGCAGACAATCTATGTATGACAGATTGCAAGGGCAGCAACAACTTAGACCAGCAATAGCAACAAGAGGTCCAGCAAATACGATGCAAAGCATGTTTGCTAGATAAAAATGGCAGAACTACCTAACGTAGAATCTATAGCAGACATGAGTTCAAGGCTGCTTAATAACACGCAACCCACTCAAGCACCTCCAGAATTTATGATGGAGATTGGCGAGTATGGTGGAGTAATGCCAAGAAACTATTTACAAGAAGCTCAACAAATGGCTGCTGATACTAGTGGTATTATGGGAATGTCTTTTCCTTACAGCAAAATGCCTTTAAAAAAATTAGAAAAATTATATGAAAAGTTAAGAGTAGACTTTAATAGACAGATAAAACTTACTAAAAATATTGATCCTAATGAAAGAGCTGCTGCTCAACAAGCAGTCAAAAGAATAAAAGATGAAGCAGTTAAGGTGCAAGAAGCAATAAGCAAAAAACAATGAACCTCTCAAAGTTAACTGAGACAGAGCTTAAGGAAGCCCTGATGCTCAAAGAAAAGCTTGACGGCTTTGAAATACAAGAAAAATGCCAAAACGATTTTTTGTTCTACGTGGAACACATGTGGCCCGAATTTATATGTGGTCGTCATCACAAAATATTTGCAGAAAAACTTAACAAGGTAGCGTCAGGCGAGATTAAACGTTTGATTGTTAACATGCCTCCTCGTCATACTAAGTCAGAATTTGCTTCTACTTTCTTTCCGTCATACATCATGGGTAAAAAACCTAAGATGAAGATTATGCAAACAACTCACACAGGTGAACTAGCTGTGCGATTTGGTCGTAAGGTCAGAAACTTAATGGATCAAAAAGAATATAAAGATGTATTTCCTGAAGTTAAGTTACAAGCCGATAACAAATCAGCTGGACGTTGGGAAACTAATAAAGGCGGCGAATACTTTGCAGCTGGTGTAGGTGGTGCTGTTACTGGTAGGGGTGCGGATTTACTTATCATTG
>Ga0307488_10000919_pt1 | contig 24447 bp, 23 predicted proteins | sample SB02metaG_FD_202248 | JGI IMG/M metagenome (GOLD analysis project Ga0307488, IMG submission 202248) | Sea-ice brine microbial communities from Beaufort Sea near Barrow, Alaska, United States - SB 0.2 | ecosystem: Environmental > Aquatic > Marine > Coastal | place: USA: Alaska | collected... | reverse complement strand
ATTCAAACACCCATGCATTAGAACTTTGTTTACGTTATTATCTAGAACAAGGTACACAAATGCAGATGACTTGTCCTAAACATACCTATGTAAGTGTGCCGATGACACTGTATAATCTTGGCATACCGTTTGACTGGTCAGATGAAGATTGGAGTGGAACATATCAACTTGGCAATACTCCATGTGTAGATTCAGCAACTAGATTTACCACTGGAATGTATGTAGACGGTTATGATATGTGTTGCAGTTTCCAATATCAAAAACAATTAAAGATAGGCAAAGGCGGTGCTGTGCTAACAGACAATGTTGACTTGTATGATTGGTTATTAGCATCAAGGCATGATGGGCGTGATTATTCATTATGGAATAAATGGACTGCTCAACCTGTGTTTAAACATACAGGATATCATTACAACATGATTCCGGAAGATTGTGCGTTAGGAATACTGCTAATGGATCAACTGCCCAAACACAATGCAGATAGAATGTGTCCTGCTAAAGCATACTATCCCGATCTGTCAAAAAGACTTAAATTTTTAGATAATTAATATTACCATATCACATGGATACAAAGTGACCGATCTACATCGGTTAAAAGTAGGTTAAAATAAAAGGAGAAGTGTATGACAAAAAGAATGCACGATATACTGTTACGTTTTAGCCTAAGCCAAGCGAAGGAAAAGCGTGAACGCAGACTTAATCATGTCTTAGTTAAATCTGTGGATGCGAATGCGAACGGTACATCAGGATATACAGTAAAAAATGGGTCTAACAAAGGTAAAGTGCTAGGACATTTAACAGTCAAACATCCTAATAGAAATTATTAGTTTATTAAAAATCCTGATACTTGTAAACTGTATTTTGATTCCATGCCACAGTTGGCACCAAGATGTTCTATTGCTGAATCCCAAAGATGTCCATCACCTTGTTTCCAACCAGTGATCACTTTGTCATCATACTGAATGATGTGTCCAGTTTTCCATTTTTCTAAGTTTATATTTGCACGTACCCTTGGTCTTTCATCATCTGGAAACTGTGTTTTAATTTTATAAAAAGTGTCTCTGTGTAAAGGAATAGTGTTACCTGGTTTTAATCTGATAGCACTTACTGTGACAATATCTATTCCTAGTTGTTTGCTTATATCTGCAAAATCTAACTGGCCATCTTCAAACCATAATTGACTTATTTGTGTATTGTTGTCATTGTAGGTGGCAGGCATTCCGCCAAATCTATCATGTATATCTTGTAACTCATGCACTTGATGTGCTATGCAAGAGCCATAATGTTTATCATAATCTTGCGATAGTATAAACTCATAATCTGTTTCTAAATGTACTTCTTTATAAATTGGCATCTTCCATTCCTGCTACTCTAAGTTTTACAATATTAGTTATGTGCCATTGTTTTTGATCCAGTGCTTTAATGATTCCTAACCACTTGTTTCTTAACAATGCCCATTCATTTACTATTGCTTCGTAATCACACACTTCATCTTCACCTTCTGCATACTTTTCTGCATCACGTGAGGTAAGAGCACGTTGATAATTTTCTAAATATTTTTTATAATGTTTAGTTCTTAATCTTCGATGTTGTATTTCTAAATGTTTTAGTATACCTTCAATTTCTTGTAGTTGTCTAAAACGTGATTCTACAACTCCCGGCATAGATGCTGATTGTTTTTCTAAATTGCCATGCAGTTTTACTTCTTTTGCCGCCTGCTCTAATTCTGTTTCGTAATATGAAATTGCGTCTGGTATTTTAGAGATGTCCTGAGTGACTATGGAAAACCAATTTGCCATTAATAATCATCTGTTAGTTCACCGGCGTAATCATCACTGTAATCGTACTCATCATTCTGTTCTTCATCAGACTCTAGCATTTCACGTACTGCTTCATCCAGTTCGTCGTCTAGGCCGATAAGTTCCTTTAGTTCTTCTTCAGCAATGCCATTGTCCAGAGCAATGCCTACAAACTTAGTAGCCACAACGTCACGTTCTTTAACATTAACATACGCCTTTACTAGGCCCCACATATCAATTAGCATCTGTATCTCCATTGTTTAGTTCTGTTTGTATAGCCTCTTCTTTTTTTTCTGGTGTTGCTAAATCGCTAATAGCAACTTGGTTACTTACCTCTTGCATTACAATATCTAACTTTTCGGCAGTCCATGCTTTACGATAGTCTAACATTTCAGTACCATCTGTTGTTATATATTTCAATCTGTTGCCTTGTTGTACAATTAATCCTTTTTTCTCAAATAGATCTACTAGTCCTGAATATGGATCCATGCCTGTTTCATACGGAATTTTTAATTGCACACCCTCAAACGGTTTAGAAAATCTTGTTTTCATAACTTTACAGGCGGCTCTAATACCTCTAACTTCTGTTATTTTATTACCTGCTTCATCTTCTTTAAGTTTTAATTTTTTCATTGCTACCACAATACTCGAAGCATACACAAACCCTTGACCACCTGATATCTTGTCATCTGGGTCAAACATATCTTGTGATGCATATGTGTGATTGGTTGCTACCATGCCAACATTCAATGTGCCAAACATATTGACACAGTTTCTCACAAGTGCTGTTAATGCTTTAGGCTTACGACCTAAATCACCTTTCATGTCACCTTTGTTAAATTGATCAACATCAGTAGGAGTCAACATCATACCCAATGAATCTAACACAAATAAAACTTTTGGTCTGTCTGCTGGATCTTTATCACCGTAATCTGTTCTATACTCTTTAACGAAGTTGGATATTGTTTTAGCAACATCATCTATCATGCTCATACCCAGTCGTAGCAGTTTGTCTTCACTAGTGTCAACATCTATTGCTTTTAACCATGCTTCATCTAATGCATTCTCTGAATCAATCAGTATAACAAATATACCTTGTTTCTGTGCTTCTCTAACAATGTTGCCTGAACAAATATAAGATTTACCTGATCCAGACTCGCCAGCAAAAACTGTTACTTTGCCTAACGGAATACCTTTGTAAAAGTCTCCTGATATCAAATAATTTAATGCGTGATTGCCTGTAGATATCCAGTCTGTAGGATCATTGAATCCTATACCTAATCCATCTATACTTTTTGTAATATTTTTTCTAAACTTTGTTACGTCAAAGGGTTTTACCATGTGTGTCTCCTATTTTTTTATTATATGGTGCTGTAAGTTATTTGTCAAACTATATTTTTGCCATGCTTGTTTACTGTGTAATATCCATGCACCTGATCTAAGATGCTCATAATTATATTCAATAATATCTAAATTTTTATTGTGTATTTTCATTTTATCTGGCCGAGATAACTTATGTATTTCTAAAATTTGAGACATAATCTTTTGCAGACGAATAAAAAAGTCTGGTTCTGAATCAAATGAATAATCAAAGGTATTTTCAAAAAGTTTAAATCCATAAAATTGTTCTACAAATCGATGATATCCTACACAAGCATAACTTATCCACATCGACTTTGCCGCTATAGGTAAAATTAATTTTTCGTCTGGGCATGGCGTATCATCGTTAGTGCCGTTTGGTGCTGGCGTAGAAATATTAATTAATGTTCGATCCATATATGGTTTTAATAAAACAAAATTTTTATCGTGTTTATGTCTAGTATTTCGATTGTATTCGATTGATATAATTTTACCTAGAAAAGTCTTAATTTTTTTCTGTCCTAATGTTTGCACAAGATCTTTTTGGTATTGAGATGGCATATGCCTTGCTAATACGTCCGGTGTGTCTGTAAATCCTTTTGTGCAAGAATCATTCCACATTTTATTTTTTAATAGTTCTATACACAAATAAGTTCTAGTATGGTGTGTTGACCCGTTAAATGAACTTATAGTGTGCATAATATTTTTTTCAAATGTTTCTGCAGTTAGTGTATTATAATAATTGTAAATGCTCCAATGCTTTTCAATATCCCAAGATATATTAACATTGTTAGGCACTTGGCCAAAATATGGATAGTGGCAACTAATATTAAATGTGGTTTGTGGATATTGGTTTGCTTTTTTCCAAATTAAATCAAAATCTACATAACAATCTAGTACAAAAATGTCAACAGGACTAGATTTGTAATCTATAGAGTCTAACTCATGATTTCGCTGAACTGTGTGCATACAAGATGGGGGAGTTTCCTCCCCCGTATTGCTTAAGACTTTTGTTGTCTTGCTCTGATCATTGCAAGAATGTCTTCTGCTTTTGATCCTGTTGCAGGAGCCGCTTCAACTGCTGGAGTAACCGGTGTTGTTTCAACTGCTACTGGTTCTGGAGCAACCACTGGTGCAACTGTTTCTGTCACAGGCGATGCTACTGCTGGTGCAGGAGTTGCTACCGGAGCAGGTGTACTAGTTGCTGGTGCTTTTACACCATATGGTCTATAGTATTGACCAAATCTTTCAGTGTCGTATGCTTCGCCATCAACAGATGATTTGAACATTTCCTCAATAACTTTTAATTCTACTTCACTTGGTTTGTTTGGTAGAAAGCCACCTAGGTTATGTAGACCATTTGTGTCTATTGCAGATTGTTGTTCTGCTGTTAGTGGGGAAGTTTTTCTTGACCATTTGGATGTTGAATAATCAGCATAACCACCTTTGGTAGTTTTGTTAATTCTAAAGTCAACGCCTCTAGTATAGTCAGTTGGTAGATCTTCCATTTCAGGATCCATCAAAGCACTCTTAATAATGTTGAATATTTGTGGACCAATAATGAAACGTCTAATTGGATTTTCCGGAGTAACGTCTTCTTGCATTGGTGAAGAAACTACAAATCCTTGGAAAATGTAAGAACGTTTTTTCCAGTATTTTCTACCCATGTCTTCTAATGATTTATCTTTAAACCATTGTCTAACTTCTGCTAGTACTGGACAAGCATCTCCATACATTTCCATACAAGGAACTTGTACTATTACTGGAGCCGATCCTGGTTCACCTTTGATTGAATTGAATGGCAATTTAATCATTGCTCTTTCAGTCCAGAAAAATGTGTTGTTTGGATCAGAATCTGGAAGAAATCTAAGCACTGCTTCAGTGTTTTCTCCAATGTTCCAATGTGGGTATATTGCGTTGTCACCGCCGCCTTCACCTGAAGGTTTTGATGTTTGAGCCTGCAATTTTGCTCTTATTTCTGCTAGTGTTGCCATAATGTAAGCCTCCTATGTTTGCTTTTGTTTTGCCTAATGCGTATCACTACACATAATAGTATATATAATTTTAAGATAAAGTCAAGCCTGATTTAATTATTTTTGACCATTCTTTGTGTGCTTCGGTAGAAAAATGTTCATCAGTAATATTAAACCCTTGATTTATAAGATGATTAATCATGCCAGTAGGTTGTATAAATTTTGTTTGGTCAACAAAGTTAAAAGGGCAATCACCATAATCATACAGATCTAGCACAGTGGTCCATGCATATTTTATATTCAGTTTCTCACACAACAACTGCACAGTTAAAACACAATTCCAAAAATTTATTTGGTGTTGTCTAGGAGAATAATACTGCTTGTAATATGTCTTCATGTATCCTCTGTGCTCACTACCAGGAGTGCAATATCCATCAAGTTTAACTTCATCACCATCTAAATTGCTAAATGTCCTTGTTTGACTTTCTTGCATACCACTAATAGGCAATGCTTCAAAGGCATGTGCTTCGTCTTCAATATACAAGTCCCATCTGTTAGGATCAGGCCATTGTATTATTACATGAGTGTATTCATTTTTTGCAAGTTCTACAACTACTCTTTTGGAAATAAGATCTGGGCCTGCGCCACGAATACCAATATTCACAGAATTGTTAATGTAAGACGGCCAAGGATCCCAGTAGAATTCGCGAGTGTGACTGCAACCAGCACATAATACTTTGTTCATGTTGTTACTTAAACAGTATAAGGATCTTGATATTCGGATTTGACGATTTCTTCTGACTCTAAAGCAATTTCCATTTCAGCAACTTTGGTATCTAACCATGCTTCAAATTGTGATGATTCGTCTTTGTATTTTCGTTTGTATTGTTTATCAAGTTTGCCTTTTTCGATGTCTTTGCCTTTGATGTTTTTGAATGCTTTTACATCTTCAGGTGATTTTCTTACTTCGTCTTTGTATGCAGGATCTTGTTGCATTTTTTTCATGTCTTGTAGATATCTGTTAGCCAATTGCATAGCAACACCCTTGAGTGTTTTCATGTTTGGGTCTTCTTTGTTAAACAGTTCTCCTGCGGCCGCTAATTTTGTTTCCATATCAGAAGCAAAGTTTGCCACTTCATCATCTTGTTGTTCTGCTGAAAGAAATCTTGTTGCAATATCACGCATCACAGCCGCAAGTTTTTGCTCTGTGTCTTTCATCTGGCTTCTTAGATTGTTCTGAAGTTTGTCATATGAATCGTCTTTTTTAAGTATAAGTTGATTTTCTGGATTAGCAAGCCATTTGTTAACATATGGTGCAGTTCTCATCGCTGTTCCTGTTAATGCTTTAAAGTCAACTTCTTGTTCGTCATCATCTTTTTTAAATTCATTAACTGGTAAAAATTTAAATGCATTAACAATATCTTCGTCAAATGTTTCTTTTGTAAACATTTGTTTTAAATTGTTAATATCATCTTCTTGTAATTCATCTTCTTGCACATTCAAACTTTCAACTGCTTGTTCATATGCAGTTTCTTTTGACAACTTGTGTAATGTTTTCTTTGCTTCTTTAATTTTATCAGTTGCCGCTTCAACATAAGGCAAAGTAGTTTCGTCTATTAATCCCTGTCTTACAGCATAAGTTGAAAATTTCTTTAATTGAGCAATTTCATCAACCTTGCCTACAATTGATTCACCAATTGCATCGTATGGATTGCCACCTTTAGCAACATGCATCATCATTGCTCTTGCACCTGCTAGATAATTGTATGGGAAACGGAATCTTTCGCCCTGTGCATTCTCGATAAAAATTGCTGATATGTTTCTTGAACGTGCACCAGGTACATCTTCATCAACTTTTTTAGAATGACGTACGATCATTTTAGTTTTGTCTAGTTTATCGTATGATGTTTTTGATGTTCCGTGCATTTTGCTTTCCTTAACTGTATTTACTTGCGACATGAATTCAAAATCGCCTTGTTCGAGATCTAATTTTTCTATATCTTGTGGTTTGAATCCTAAATTGTGTGTCACAGCAAATTCACGCATGGTTCTGCAAAAATTGTACCAATCTGATTCTTGTTCTTCATCAAGCATATCAGTTATGTCTTTGTTGTAGATCAAACGTAATTCAGTTTCATCAACAGCAATACTAAGTGGATGATCATTAAAGTTAAACTTAAAAAATCGTGCTAATTGTGGGTTTGTGGTTACTTGTGCTGTATCGTCACCTAGTGTTAGATTAGTGTAACGTGATTTTATCTCATCAAAAAGGTCTTGTGCTACTGCTGATAGGTCCATACGGGTATTTATGTAATGATAATAGGCATTGGCATCATAATCTCTTCTTCAGAATCACGTAATCTCTCAAAAAGTTTCTGATCCCAATGAGCCACTGTACTGGCCATACGCACTGCTAACAGTGTAGACATCACTAAATCATCATGTTCACCGGGTTTTGCTTTGTATGAGTTACCAGAAGCAACAAAATTCTTCAATTCTGACACCAAATTTTTGGATTGTATCTTCATTGAATCACCTTCTAACATCTGTTTAAATTTTGCACAGGCACTCATTTTTGAATTATGCGTTGTGTTGTATCCTTTCCGGAACCTACGTACATGACCTTTCTTTCCTGCTTCAGACAACATCTGTCCTGGTATGTTTTCTTCACCTATGTCTGAAATAGCAATAAGTCCTGCTTCACCTATTGTGTTATTTTCTATAGAATAGTAAATCTCAGGCTGACCAACACCAAACCCTTTTAGGTCTTCGTTAATTTGGTCGATCATCTGTTTCATTATACGAATTTGGCCTTGTATAGGTGTGTTGTTGTGTTGCCATTCAGCAACCTGCGTCATTGTAGGTAATTCAAACACCTGTATTGCTCCATAATCTCCACCAGTACCTAAACTAGGATCTAATGATACAATATATGCACATCCTTTTTTAACTTTTTTGTACCAACGCACATGCCCATGACGTGATATTGGTTCTACTCCTTCTAGATCTATTAATTTTGTAGGTTTAATCAACGTTTCATCGTAAATTAAGAATTCACAATCATGTTCACGTCTAAATCTTTCTTCACCAATTCTAGCACGTTCTTCTTTTGCCCATTGTTCTGTTCTGTCTGGGTGATCTCTCCAGTTGGCTCTGAAAGCGGCAAATCCATTTCTGCCTATAGGCATTTCATTCCCATATTCATCTAGTTTCTTATTGGCTTCTTTCCATATAAGGGCAAATTGGTCCTCATCCGAGTTGGGTGTAGAAGTAATAATGCATTTACCACCTGTTGCTAGTGTTGGTGCCAACGAAGTCCAAAATTCTTTTGCTTTTAATGGTGGTTGCACAAATGCAAACTCATCACAGTATATTAATGACAGTGACATACCCCTACCAGTGTTCTCAGTGGTAGTGGTTGCTTTGATTCTTGACCCATTATCAAACTCAAGTGTGTTTCTATTGTACGAATATGCTCCAGCACGTAAAAAATCAGGTAAGTTTTCATATGTGAATCTTACTCTGTTCATGATATCCTGGGCACCAGTAAATTTATGTGCCGCTATCAGTATTTGTGAATCTGGAACAAACATAGCATACCATATTAGGTAAGCGGCCGCACAAGTTGTCTTGCCTGTTTGTCTAGGCAACATGGCAATAGAAAATCTATTGTTGTGATAGGTGTCAACAAGTCCTTTTTGATATTCGAACATATCAAATTTCATAGAACCTTTGGTAGGATGTTGTATCATACAATAATTTTGCAGGAAATACAATGGTCCGGTCTTATGATCTATACACTTGTTTAATTCAAGTATGTTTGCTTCAGTAAATTTTTGCTTACTGTGTGCTTTTTTGGTGAGATTACCTTGTAAACTTTGTGCCATACTAGTATTTACTGTGGATTATTTGGAGTGTCTTGTGATTGATCCAGTTTGTACGCCTTCTGGATTCTTATCTTCACGTTTTAGCAACGTTTCACCTTGTTCATCACCCATGCTTATTAACTTTCCTGCATCTTGTGTAGCAGATTGCTCTGAACGATCTGTCATGAGTTCCTTGAACAAACTCATGTTGTATTCATCGCCATATAATGGTTGATCAAGTTTTGGAGCGTCTTTATATTCTGTATCCATTAGTTTCGATTCATACTCGCCTTCATCATCAGGCATAATTTCTGTTATGTCTGCTGGGTGTTTTACTCTGATATGATCTAATGCAAGACCAAATTGTTCAGCTAGTACGCCTTCAAGTTGCGGAAATGAAATTGGATATGAAGTTTCAACGTCATATATTGCAACTTCTTTATTTTTTATTCTTGGAAATTCATGTGGATGTTCCTGTACTGGTGTACTGCCAACCTTTTTGAATTCTACAGTTTCATACTTGGTCATATAGTCTTTGAATTTTGCTTCAAAGCCTTCTGGCAAGTCGCCTGCAATCTTTACTCTTACTGCATAAGTTTTTGTAGATTCGGCTAATAGTTCTTTGAATGTTTTCATACTATGTTATTTATCTTCCTTGACATCTTCAGGTTTGTTCGCTAGGATCTGTCTAATCAGCTCGTTTCTGTCAGCAACCACTGATCCTGTGCCCGATACTACTTCTTCTTCAGGTTTTCCTTGATCTAACTTTTCTTTTTTTAGTTGTAGTTCTATCATTTTTAATTTTTTATCTATTTTTGAGTTTTTTGCTGTGATTGCATTACCCATCATCGACGCGGCCACTTCCATAATACGTCCTGCTAGACGTGGTTCGATATTCATGCCTAAATCCATTAAGTCTTGATACGCTTGGAACGATTTTTCAGCATATTCATCTATTTCTTTGTCGTCTTCTAAGCCACCTACTTGTGGTAGAGCGGCATCTATCTTATCAACAGCAATTTTTTCTCTAATCATTATATCAGCTTCGGCGATATCCTTTTGATTTTGTTCTTCATCCAGTGTGTCTTTCATAGATTCAGGTGTGTCTACTGTGCTGTCTTGATCTAGATCAAATATTTCTTCAAGTTTTTTTGTCATATGTTCTATTTAAAGATATCACTCTCTGTGAGTATGCGGAAACGAATACCTTTGTGTTTGCACCATTTGCCTGCGGCTTCCCATTTGGCTTTGTTAACAATATATGATGCTTGGTTTTGAATATTCTTGCCAACATTTTCAAGTTTTGCTTGATTGTTTGGTTTTATTTCAATCAGTTCTGCTATTCTTTTTTTGCCTTTACTGTTGTAGACAATAAAAAAATCCGGAACATATATTGTGTTCTTGCCTGTGAGCGGATGTCTATACGGTATTTGTATTGACTCTGATGCCCATTGCATTATCGACGGATTGTTATCACAGAAATTCATAAAGGCCCATTCCCATGATGAACGATAACGTGGAGTTTTTTTACCTATATACTTGTCTGGATGTTTAGGTTGATATAATCCTTGTGCCCAACGTGCCATACATTATGCCTTGATATTCCTTTTGGCCAATGTGTTTTCAGGTCCTGCGGACTTATATCCAAGTATTGATGTTTTGAATCTGTTCAAGTTAAGTATTTCACCTACAAGATTGTTAAGTGTTATCGGATCTGTTGTTGTTCTTGCGTTCAATGTATCAAGTATTTTAAAAACACTTACATCATCTATTTTAGCTTGACGCATTAACACATAAGCGATCGATTCTGATGCTAGTCTGTCGTAATCTCTTTCTTCAAAAAATGCTATTGCGGCATCGTATTCAGAAGCATTTAGTTCTACTTTGTCATCACCTATGCCAGACAAAAATTGTATCGTTGCTTGAGTACCTGTTGCTTTTGATATTCCTAGATTGCTTAATTGTTTTGCTACGACTGTTTCTTGTGATTGTGTTGCAGTTCTGTATGCCATTATGTGTTTCCTTGTTGTGCTACTACAGCATTATATTTTTGTTTAGATACTTTATAATTTATCTTACCATTCTTTACTAATGTTTTAGCACTAGATGGTGCTTCACTAATGTAAGTATTTTGTTGTGCTGTTGATAACTTTGCCCATTCTGTTTCTACATTATTGGGATTTACATTTTCTTGTCTGCGGAATGTTTCAAACTTAGCAAATCTTAAGTTGGCATTTGTGTCTAGTGTCAAATAATTAGACACTTGATTGCCTGCAAGAAAAATTTCTTTATCTTGTACGGTTTTTGTGTTCTCTGTGATAACGTTGTTTAGTTGTGAGTCTAATGGTTGTGCTGTTCTTCTCCTTCTACGTACATCTTTAGGAAAATTTATGCCTGGTCTACTAGTTGCTCCTAGATTGTTTCGTGCTCCAGAGAGAAATGTGCCAGCTAATCCAAAAATTTCTTCTTTGACTCCTCGAGTTGCCTTGCCACGTTTGATTGTTTTGAATGCTGATGCACCCGACAATAATGCTCCTAGAAAGTTGCCTGATTTTGCTAGACCAAATGCTGTTGAGATTCCTGCTAGTACTCCACCACTACCAAATATAGAATCTGTTCCTCCACCTAGTGGTGAGATAGGTGATGGTGTGTTATCATAATGTAGTGTTGCAAATCCTTGTGGCTTATCTCTTTGTATAGCACCTGCCTCTATCAACACACCTGAGTAAGACACCGAAAACGATTGTTCATTAATGCCTCCGCCATCTGCTTGATCCAATGATCCGTTTCTGTAATCATTGATGATCGGATTCATTAATTTAAATTCTGTAAATCTTTGTCTATGTAATTGGAAAATTGAAATTGAATTTAAAAATCTTTCATCTTCTCCATTGTCCATTCCCCATCTGTCACCAGCTGTGTTAGTACTAACTTTGATTCTATTGTAATCTGTGTCTTGATGTAGAGTATCAGTCATGTAGTGTTGGTAATATGATTTAAAGAAAGCAGTTGCAACATCTCCCATATCATCATGCAGTGTAACAGAAACTGGTTCATACGTAATTCCTGTTTGCACATAATTTTTATAGTTGTATTGATTTTTCATCTCAACATTAAATTGATAAGCAGGCAAATCAACACTTTTAGTAAGCATACCTAGTTCAATCTGCTCTCCTTTTGCTCTGTTGAGCATGTTGCCTGCGGCTAAAGGATTGATGTTGAATACCACATGGTATAAGAATCTATTTTTAGGTGACAATCTGAATGCTTCATCAAGATACAAACGAGCCGCGTGTTTGTAATCCTTCATGGTATCGCCGTTGACTAACTGGTCAAGAAATAACTGTCTAAAGTTCATATAAGATATTTATTGACTTAAGATGTAGGTGGTTTATTAACCGCCAGTAACAGCAGTTCCAAGTGTTCTAGCCACGTCTGCTCCTACGCCTGATCCTCTTGGAGTCTGGATTGCATTGTCATATCTAATTGACATTGTAATCTGTACAGGATCTGAAGTAGCGTATGCCATTGTTCCGTATTGTACGTTGTCTAGGTAACAACCATATAATTCATAAGTTTCTAGAACATTTACTGTGTCGGCACCATTACCACCGTCTAGCATTTCAATTCTACCTGTGAATTTGTAATCAATTCCAGAAGCGGCAGATGATTGCTCAAAGAAATCAAATTGTTTCTGTAGTTGCTCACCAACAAGTTTAGTAACTTCGTTGTTTACGTCATCTCTTACGTTAATAGTAATTGGATCCCAAGTGTGTTTACCTGCCATGTACACTCTTGAATTGTAAACATCAAGTGTGATTTGATCAAAAGTAATGTTAGGTCTTGTAACATCTACAACTTGTTTAGTAAGTTCTGATCTAGGAGTTGACACACCAAATCCTTCAAGTACCACCCTAAAGCGATATTGTAGTTTTGGCATTAACAAGCCTTGAGTGTTTGACGACTGATTACTTGCTAACGGTACTGTAAACTTTGAAAGTGTTGATATTGCCATTTTGTTTTGTTCTCCTAATTGTATTTACTATACTCTATAGTATTATCCTAGTTGTGCCTTTTTAAAGGGCGCCAATCTCTCCTGTGTTTTTCAATCTTACTGGAATGAATATAAACTCAACTGCTTTGACTGGCTCTATGGCTACATCAACATACAATTCGTTTTTATCAATTCTTGCTGGTGTGTTGTTTGTGTCATCACACACAACTGCAAAGTCAAACAATGCTCTCTGTGAAGTCAATTCTAATAAGAACGACTCAACTGATTGTTTGATTTCGTTTCTAGTAAGTGTATCATTTGGCTCAAATATAAATGGTCTAGCAATTTTATCTAAGTTCAATCTTACAAATGCAACTAGTCTAGCAACATTTACTCTGTCAAGTGCTGATGCTGTTAGTTGTCTTGTTTTTTGACCAAACACAGTTAATCCTGCGCCAGTTACAAATGATATTGGGTTAATGTTAACACCGTATAGTGAATCTCTTAATCCATTTGACACTTGAGTAGTTTCAAATTCGCCTTCTGAATTAATAAATCCAACTGATGATGCATTGTCAACTTTACCACGTCTTATACCTGCTGGTGCAAACCATGGAAATGCTACTTGATCATTAAATGCAATCGTTCTCAACATCATGTGTGAAGCCGGAACAGCAACTGATTCACCACTATTAGCAGTAGTAAATCCTGCAGGATAGTAAACACCAGTAAATGAATCTGTACTTACAAGTCCATCTTCACCGTTGTCTGCCGCGCCTGCTGTGTTGTTTGCCCAGTTTGTTACTTCTGTTGATGTTGGTGCTAACCTAAATGGTGCATCGCCAACAACAAATGCTGTATCTTTTCTGTCTGCATTTAAAGTTTCTAAGTCAGTGATCAACTCTGGATAAGCCGGGGCTGCCAATAAGTTAAACTCTCTTTGCTCTTCTCTTAATGCAGTAGTTGATGCTACTGTTGATTTCATTGCTTCTACAACAACTGCTCTCTGTGCCTTTCTGCCCATGTTCGGAGCACCATTTGTTTTTAATGGTGACTCAGATACCCATGCATCTTTTTCTGAAGGTAGAGTTGGATACGTTACTGTGCTAGTAAAGTTTGTTCTTGTAAAGTAATTTTTCTTAAATCTTGAAACGTTGTAACCTGAACGTCTCAAGTTAAATCCTAGCATTCCTTTTGGATATAGAGCCGCTTCTGGCGAGTCGATATCTGTGTAAGTTGATGTTAGTAGATCAGTAATTAAAGACTCTTCATTTACAACATCTTTAGTTCCATCTGTATGTAATCTAAAGTCTGCAAACAATATTCCGTCTTGTCCAGATTGGTCAGTATTATCAATTAACACCCATTGTTGTCCATCTTCTTGTGATGAATCATATCTATAAAGTTTTGGATAATTTTCTAAGTCTGATGTGTTTAACCAAAGGTCACCATCTGCAAGTGCTGTGCCATCTGACTGTGTAGTTGGTTCAGTTGCAACAACCTGTGGACCTTTTGGATCTGTATTAGATAAGTTAAATCCTCTTGCATCTGGATTAACATTTTGGTAACCTGTCCATGCACTACCATCGTGGATTAAAATATCAACTTCATCAACAGTTGTGTTGTACCAAAGTTGTTCATTAGCCGGATCTTTTGTAGGTGTTGCAACACTTTGAATCGCTGTGTAGGTAGTTCCTGATTCTGGTACATTTTGTACTGGAACCCAGTTGGATGCCATAAATGCAAACGTTCTTTCTGCTTCATCTAAACTAGATCCATCACCAAGTTGTACAGTTGAATAATCATCTTTGTCACCTGTTGGTGCTGTGTACAAGTTAGCAATTTTTTCTGCTGACAAACTAGTGTTGTCACCGTATGTGTTTGCTAGGCCACTTGTTGTGCCAAAACCTAGGTCATCCATTGCCGCTCCATCATCATCTGAGAAGTAAATGTTTCCACCTAGTTTGTGTCTCAGTGTAATTCTTTTTGATGTTGCATTGTATTCTGCTTCAATGTGATTAAAGTTTGCCGCCGCTATCGCTGTGACAAAATCATCTGCATCAGTACCCGTAAGTGTTACTGTTGCTTGATTAAGAAAATTGGAAGCAGTGTTTGTAGTTGATGGGTTAAGCACTGTCTCTGCCATTCTAATTGTATCACCTGCAGTGAATCCCGCCGCTGACTTTGTAGTAATTTTTTTTGAAACAATGTTAGTTGATGAACCAACACCTGCTGATCTTCTGAATACAACATAGTCAATTAATTCACCGCTGTTCCCCACTCTGGTTGAGTCGTCCCATTCTGCTTCACCGGTGTTCACTTGTACAAACACATCATTAGTAGTTAGATTTAATCCACCACCTGCTTTGTCAAGTTGTTGTAATGCTTGTTCTTGTGTTTTATGCACAGGAGCATTTACTGACTCAAACACACCAGCAGTTTCTGAATATTTCTTAAGTGAAATATTTGCTCCGCTGTTTGGTGCTGTTTGTTGAATCCAAAGTGATCCACTTGGTCTTGATCTAGTATCTCCTGATCTAAATCCATGATCTTCTGTGTGTGTTCCAATGAATACTTTAGGCACATAGAATATACCTACTGTTATTCCAGCATCTGCGAATGGAGTACCCGAAGCCTCTGCTAATGTAATTGCCGCTATTGATGTTGCAGATGAATCAGACCCAGAAGCTTCTGGGATTGCATAAATTTCTAGTTTTCCGTTAACAGCCGCCGCCTTAACACCTGTGACGCCTGCACTGTTGATAGCTGCCGCAAATGTTGCCACAGTAGTACCTAGTGTTGCCACAGTTGAACCGTTAATTGTAACTGAATCTGCGTTTGTTATAACCGGATTTGTTAGTGTTCCTTGAACTGTTGGATGTGAAGAAGACCATGAAGCATCTTGTGTTGCCGAATCAGCTGAACCAACTCTTACCCAAGTGTTTGATTTTGTTTTGTAAAACAATCTGTTGAATGGGTTGGTTGCCACAATCGCATAATCACCAATTGACCCTTTAGCCGCAATCGGTGCCGCAGGTGAACCAGTCACCTCATCAGTTGATGTGATAAAGATTGGCGTTTTGCTTGTGAATGTTTGAGTTGCTTCATTCCATTCTTTGATTCCAAAATTTGTGTTTGCTAAATCGAACCAGTAAAAACCATCATTAGGTGTGCCACCAGGTGCATCTGCTGATCCGGTTAGTTCTGAAGTATTAATGTTTGCTCTTACTACAAACGCTCTATTGGCAATTCCAAGAAAGGAGTAAGCCGCTTGGAGGCCATATTCATTCAGTTCATAACCCTGTATAGGTGTTCCTGATGCGTCTGTGTAAAAAGTAGGATCGCCAAATGTTTGAGTCAATTCTCTTTGTGACGATACTAAAAATATTTCGTTTGCGTTAGTGCTCAGTGTGCCAGCGGCTGTGCCACTACCTGTTCCTGATGTTTTGTCTTGTGCAGTTGCTACTACAACTAGTGGTACTGCTCCTGGTACTCCTGGTACGTAAAAACTTTCGTCTACTACGGATACCTGTACTCCTGGTGATATTAATGCCATTTTTTTATTACTCCTAATAATTCTTTCGTTATGAATATTTATGAGAGAGCACTGATTTATATACACCGATTTTGCCATTTATAAAGAGCACCAAAAAGGTATACATAAATATATGCGTGTTTAATGATAAAAAACAAACAAGACCACTGTGTCAAGAATGCAATAGTAAGCCTGCGGCGTACAATTATCGTCGTGGAGATAAAATTTACTATAGAAGAAAATGTGATTCATGCATAAGAAAATCTAATTCATCTACCATCTCAACACCAGCATGGCAACGTTCAGGCTACACAAAAAACAGCAGTTGCGAGGTGTGTGGATTCAATGCAAGACATCCTTATCAACTTGATGTACATTATGTGGACAGCAATATGAGCAACAACAATGGCAGTAACTTAAAAACTGTGTGTGCTAATTGTAATAGATTATTACATGTGAAGAAACAAGGTTGGCGTCAAGGTGATCTAGTAGCAGACGCTTAAAGGCCTAACAAACTATCTACATCTTCTTGTAAAGAACTTATAGTATCGTTATTTTTAATGAGAGCGTCATATGGTTCATTTAACCAACGCCATTCGGAAGGATGTACACCATTTGGTTCTACATTGCCTTCTACGTAATCATGTACCCAGTCTGGATCATCGCCACGTTGTATTCTCCAAATGTGTCCGCCAATACTTTTAATCATTTTAATTTCATTTGGAAATCTTACATCAGGCACAACCCAGTTTATATCAGGATTGTCTAGTATTTTTTTCTTTGTTAGGCTTACCCATATGCCATCAAAAAATCCTTCACGCATACATTCTGTGCCAAATCGTTGTAACAAATATCTTGGTGATACTTCAAACCCTGCTTCAGCAGTCCAAAAAGAATCTGATTGTTCTCGCCACTGTCTACTAGGTTCTGTCTTGCCTTCTAGCATATCGCGATCCCAATCAAACATAGATCCAACTGCGTCTTTTAGTTTGTCTGCAAATGATGTCTTGTGAAACTTATGGTCTTTAATAAGATGTTCTGCGATTGTGTCTTTACCCGAACCTATTAAACCGCACACACCTATAATCATACACACATTATACAATAATATGTGTTGTGTGTCAATTAGCCTATTATGAATGAAGTTGGCGTGCCGCCTTCTTGATAGTTGCCTATTTGTTGATCAAGCATCTGCATTTCATTTTGTGCTTCTGCTTTTAATGAATCACCATTAAGTTGTCCACCACCTTGTGGTCCAGCAATGGTTGTAAATTTAGAACGAGCCTCACCTAGTGTAAACTTAGCAATAGCAAGTGTGTAATCTCTTATCCAAGGTTTTGCATATATGTCAGTCAGTAACACAAAGTCTGGTCTGTGATTGTATTGTTCAATTAATACTGTTTCATTAGCACGTTGTCTTCTAAATATGGTTAATCGTCTTGTGGGTTGATCATACTTAAAGTTAATGAATCCACCAAACATTCTAGCAACCAATTCTTGATATCCAGCAAACATATCATACGTTGCCAGTCCACCAATTCTACCAGTTTGTAACAAATATATGTTAGTGTATGCCAATTCAAATGGATCAAATGATGATCCACCTTCCGATGATGAAGCACCACCAACTGTTCGTCTGTATATCTTACTGACATGAATTACTTCTGCCGGTAGTGTGTATTCGTTTTGATCTTTTTGCAGTTCTAAGAAACCATATGATTCTTCTGTTGAATTTGATGATCGCTGTCTAAATTTATCCACCGCAGTAATAAATGCGTTTTCTAAATGTCTAGGATCAAGTTCAACCTCAACCATGCCATCACCTAAACGTATCTTAACATAATCATAGATTTCTTGCTTGGCCGCATTGATCTGGTTGTTTGTTGCTTCGGATAGTGCTGTGTCTGCCATACTACTATTTATAGACGTATTGATAAGGACGGTAAATATGTTATATGCCTAGACTATCACTATTCAAACCAGAAAAAGGTAATGATTATGCGTTTATAGATCGCAACATATCTGAGATGTTTCAGATAGGTGGTACCGATGCTTATATCCACAAATACATTTCACCCAACGATCAAGGCTCATCTGAGGATGCTACACAACCGCAAAGATCAGGTGATGGGTTAAATGAACTAGCAATTCAGGATATGTTGTTCTTAGAAAATAGAGATCGCAAATATGATCCTGATGTATATCACACAAGGGTAATATACAATGTATCAGACATAGACTTTGATCTATCACAATTTGGTTTGTTTTTACAAAACGATCAACTATTCATGACATTTCATATCAAAGACATTATAGACGCACTAGGTAGAAAAATTATGTCAGGCGATGTTATTGAGTTGCCACATTTAAAAGACGATTATTCACTAGATGAAACTGATACAGAAACACTTAAAAGATATTATGTTGTAGAAGATGTCAGTAAAGCATCAGAGGGATATTCAAGAACATGGTGGCCACATTTATACAGAGTTAGAGTAAAAGGTATCACTGACTCACAAGAATTTAGAGACATACTTGGTGACAAAGATGAAAACACTGATCAGAAAACAAGAGACAAAGAATTAGAAATTAATGATGCAGTAGTAACACAAGCAGAAACTGATGCACCTACATCAGGATACAACACTCGACCATTACATGTTATGCCTACAGACGAAGAAGGCAAAGTTGCACTAGTCACTGTTGATGACGACATGTTGGCTGATACTGGCCACATCAGCGTTGATAAAGTTTACGACTCGCCAGCAACTAATGGGTTTATCGAAGGATACTTAACCGGTGATGGTATTCCTGCTAATGGTGAAACATTTACATTTGGTACAGGGTTTCCAAGTAATCCAATCGAAGGTATGTTCTTCTTACGTACAGATTATTCACCAAACAGATTGTTTAGATATGACGGGAGAAGATTTGTGAAAATGGAAGATAATGTAAGAATGACAATGACGCAGAACAATACACGTGACACTCAAAAAACTGGGTTTATTAACAACACAAATACAACAACACTCGAAGATGGTTCTTCAACAACTTCAGAACGTGTTGCATTAAGCAAACTGTTGAAACCACAAGCGGATAATTAAGATGCAACATTTTTACGATGCTCAAATAAGAAGATACATTTTACAATTCATACGTATGATGAGTAACTTCACATACATTACTGGAAAAAATTCTAAAGGCGTTGCAGAAACTTTACAAGTGCCTGTGAAGTATGGCGACATGAGCAAACAAGTTGCGGCTATCATCCGCAAAGGATCTGAGAATACACTTATTCCTGCTCCGCAAGTTTCGGCATATATTACAGACTTACGATATGATAGAGAAAGAATACAAAATCCATATCATGTAGATAAGAAACATGTTAGAGAGAGAGCAATCGATCCTTCAACTGGAGAGTACACTGGTGAACCAGGCCAAGCACACACCATTGAAAGAATTATGCCTACACCGTTTGAATTAACATTTAGAGCAGACATTTTTACTACGAACACTGATCAAAAATTACAAATACTAGAACAAATACTAGTACTGTTCAACCCTGCATTAGAACTACAAACCACAGACAATTATCTTGATTGGACTTCATTAAGTTTTGTAGAATTAACAAATATAGACTTTTCTTCTAGAGCAATTCCACAAGGTATTGCCGACGAAATCGATGTTGCATCGTTAACGTTTAGAACACCTATATGGCTGTCACCTCCTGCTAAGTTAAAAAAACTTGGTGTGATAGAAAAGATTATTATGAGCATTTATGATGAAGATGCTGGTATTGTTGACGTTGATGGTATACTAGGTGATGCAAATCTAATTTCTAGGCAGTATGTAACACCTGGTCAATATGCGTTACTTGTGTTAGGCAACAGAGTTACACTGCTAGGCCAAATGGGTAGTAAAACGTCACACACAGACAATCGTGATAATCAAGTGTTTGCATCAGACACACAGTACGGTAATAAAACAAATTGGTTGGCGCTTGAAGCATTGTACTCAAAAGAATTTAGAGGCGGATTATCCACCATACAACTGCAACAATCAGCCACTACACTCAATGGTGACGATATCATTGTTGACGTTACCGGCACTATTGCTCTTGACCCGCAGGATGAATTTACAATGTTAATAACCATCGATGAAGATACTACACCTACAAACACAATAAATGCCGTAGATGCTGTAATTAATCCAACACGATTTGATCCAACTAATGCGCCTGCAGGCACACGTTATTTGTTAACTGACGATATTGGCGATAGACTTACTGATACAGCAAATAAAACTACTCCATGGGGAACCCTTGTTGCTCAAGCAAATGATATTGTAGAGAAAGTTGGATCAAAATGGATTGTAGACTTTAATGCAAACTCAGATGATTCTACACAACTAGGTACTGGTCTGTTAGATTCGTCCACACTGGTTGATAGCACACAAGGCATGACTGGTGGTGATAGTTCGTTTACCAAAGTCCAATACGTTACCAACATTACAACTGGTATACAGTACAAATGGACTGGTTCCATATGGATCAAATCATACGAAGGGTTTTACGAGCCAGGAACTTGGTCCATCACATTTTAAAGCATAAAATATTATATGAGTGAAATTACTGCTTCAGGCTGTTTATTCTATGCCAAGTCTACAAAACGATTTTTATTTTTAAACAGACAACAAAAACAAAAAGGCACTTGGGGCATGGTTGGCGGATCCACGCACGACACAGAATCTCCGTGGCAAGGTTTACAAAGAGAAATAGTAGAAGAAATTGGTTTTCAGCCCACTATATCAAAAACTATTCCTTTAGAATTATTTGTTTCTAAAGATACTCGTTTTAAGTTTCATACATTTGTTTGTGTAGTTGATCAAGAATTTGTGCCAAAATTAAATGTAGAACACAGTGGCTATGCTTGGGTGAGTGTAAATGTTTGGCCGTTGCCGTTACATCAAGGTGTGAAAAAAACTTTACAAAATAAACAAATTGAAACAAAGTTACAAACTATTTTAGACTTAATAGTTTAAGATTTAGCATTCACATAACACAAAACAATTCCAACATCTTCTGTTGTTTTATCTTGCAGTGCTCTACCAATTACTGTGAATGCTGTGCATTCTGACATCAGTGCCTTACGTGCAATACCTGAAGTAGATGATGTAACAAGTCTGTCGCCTTTGCTAATTGGCCCTATCACTTTAACATCTGCTCTACCAGTCAATGCCACTAGTGGGTGAGTATTATCTGGATGTCCATCATTCATTTTAAATGCCGCTTGATCTTCATGAGATATTACGCCAAACACATCTGGACTTATTTCTTGTGTAGTTTTAGTGATTTCATTAGTGCCACCTATCTCAACAATGTCACCCTTTTCCATCACAGCATCAGCATGATAACGTTCTGCCAAGTCAGAGTATTGAGCGGCAGATGCCGTTCCTGTTAATGACCCTACAAATCCTGTAGCAGTTATTTTGCCTGTGCTTGGATTGTATGTGCATGTACCATCAGACTCTAATCCAAGATTACCACCGTCTAAGTCTCCACCGGCCGCAAAAATAAGAGGATTGTTTTCATTGGTTGATTCGTTGTCTGTGATAGTAACAGTTGTCGCTAGTGTTGCAAGGTTTACTGTGGTTCCTGCAATTACATCTGCTAAAGCAGTGCCATTAACTGTGATTGCATCTGCTTCTAGTGTACCATCTACATCAACATTTCCAGAGAAGTCACCTGTAGCGGCATCAAGTTCACCTGACAGTGTAACATTTCTCAAACCAGTATAATCTTTGTTAGAATCTAAAATAACAGCTTTGGAAGCAATCGCTGTGCCAACTGCTGTACTGCCTAAGTCTAGTGCATTCAGTTCGCCAACAACTGCTGTTATGCCATCTAGTGCATTTAGTTCTGCCGCTGTAGACGTAATTGCTGTGCCATTGATTGCCAGTTTACCTGTTACAACATTAAACGTTGCATTGTCTTCAATACGAGCAACTTCTGTTCCATCTCTTTGTTGGAATATGATGTCTTTTGCATCTACAATCGGTTTGATAACAACATCACTGGATGAGTTTACTACACTTAATATGTGAGTGCCACCTGCTTTGAATTGGAAGTCATTGCCACCGGCATCAAGTATAATGTCAGCCGCGGCATCTACTGTGAGGTTATTTGCTGATATGACCAAGTCAGTGCCATCACCTTCAATTTTTTCCGAAGCACCACCAAACACAATACCAACATCATTTGGAATATGTATGTCCGTTGTTGCGGCTAAATTAATTTTTGCACCTGATGTTATTGTAAGGTCAGTGTCGTCACCTTCAATTTTTTCACCATCACCAAATGTTATTCCTACGTTTGCTGGTACAACAACATCTGAAGTGGCAGTTAAATTAATTTTGGCTCCTGATGCAATAGTCAAATCTGTACCATCGCCTGATATTTTTTCTCCTGAATCAGCAAACCTTAGTTCCTTACCAGACGCAACTAGTAATGCTGACACATCACCATCAAGTCTAAACACTTCAGTAGCAGAGCCACCGTCGTTTACAGTGAATATTAAGTCTTTATCAGATGTTGCATTGGCAACTGTAACATCACCACTTGATTCTGTTGCCGAAAATCCTCCATCTAATGTAATTGTGCCACCTGTAATAGTGCCACTTGCTGTTAAGTTTCTTAAGCCAGATGCCACATCAGCACTTCCATCTAACACCAATGCTTTGTTTGCCGCACCAGCACCATTTGTAATGCCATCTAATTTTTCTAAATCTGTTTCATTCATTGACGCTGAGCCAATAATAAATGAACCAGTTGTTGTTACATCTGCTTTGACAACTACGTTTGCATTGAAATTAGTAACTTCATTTACTTCAATTGCACTTGAATCTATTGAATTTATTTCTGAAAGGAATAATCCACCTACTACATCAAGGCCTTCATCAATACGTATGTTAGATGAATCAGTTGATTTAATGGAGTTCACATCCAGTATTGCTGTGGTAACTGTACCTGTTGCTGTAATATTTCTAAATGAACCAGCGTCTTTGTCACCATCAACAACAACTGCTTTGTTAGCTGCCACAGTTCCGTTTGTGATACCATCTAGTTTTTCTAGATCAGTTTCATTCATGTCCGCATTACCAATTATGAATGAACCAGTTGTAGTTAAGTTTCTTATGCCAGTATAATCTTTATTTGAGTCTAGTATCACTGCCTTAGATGCAACAGCAGTTCCAACAGCAGTATCGCCTATATCCAGGGCATTAAGTTCGCCAACAACAGCTGTAATACCATCTAGTGCATTAAGTTCAGCGGCAGTTGAAGTAATTGCTGTACCATTGATTGCCAGTTTGCCTGTGACAACATTAAATGTTGCATTGTCTTCAATTCTAGCAACTTCTGTGCCGTCTCTCTGTTGAAATATAATATCTTTTGCATCTACAATTGGCTTGATAATAACATCACTGGATGAATTAACAATGCTTAGTAAATGTGTGCCACCTGATTTGAATTGGAAGTCATTACCGCCTGCGTCTAATATGATATCTGCCGCGGCATCAACAGTTAAGTTGTTTGCTGATATGACTAGATCAGTACCATCGCCTTCGATCTTTTCTGAAGCACCACCAAACACAATACCAACATCATTTGGAATATGTATGTCTGTTGTTGCTGTTAAATTGATTTTACCACCTGATGTCACAGTTAAATCTGTGTTGTCGCCTTCTATCTTCTCACCTGAACCAAATGTAATACCCACGTTGGCAGGTACAACAATGTCTGATGTTGCTGTTAAATTGATTTTAGCACCTGATGCAATAGTTAGATCAGTGCCGTCTCCTGATATCTTTTCACCTGAATCAGCAAATCGTAATTCTTTTCCTGATGCTACTAACATAGCACTTA